>Ga0256407_10001135_pt1 | contig 58567 bp, 80 predicted proteins | sample RumenRJG_04DNA_FD_193489 | JGI IMG/M metagenome (GOLD analysis project Ga0256407, IMG submission 193489) | Bovine rumen microbial communities from Lethbridge, Alberta, Canada - RJG_04 | ecosystem: Host-associated > Mammals > Digestive system > Stomach > Rumen | place: Canada: Alberta... | reverse complement strand
TGGCTTGATGAGCTTTGTGGAACAGCTTCTGCTTCTGACTGGGCTAACAATGACGGTCAGGGAAGCTTTGGTCAGCAGTATTGGGATAATTACTGCCTTCATGCTGGCGGTGATTGGAGCAACTCCACTCACTGCGGTTCTCGCTGTCGTGATGCGTTTTATGTGCGTTCGAGTGTGTATGCGATTATCGGGGGTCGGGGTTCGGCTGGAGTTATCCGAGCTGCGTAAATCCGCAAGGTGCAGAGCGAGTGCGTAGCACGAGCTCGCAACACGCTGTTTTTGCCTACCATTGTTCTGGTAGGCAAAAACATATTAAAAAGGTTATAAGGGATTTTCCCTTCTAATAAGGCTTATCCTTAGTACCTAGCCTTCATGCTGGCGGTAATTGGAGCAACTCCACTCACTGCGGTTCTCGCTATCGTAATGCGAATAATGTGCGTTCGAATGTGAATACGAATATCGGAGGTCGGGGTTCGATATGGTTTTGACAAAAAGCAAACTCCATGCTACAATCAAACTTACTTAGTTTTGGGGTCAACTCCAGCCGAGGATAAATCTTTGGCGGAAAGCCAGAAAATGAAAATGGAGGGGAAGAGAGGTTAGTAGCTTGTTGAATATCTTTCTTCCCGATTTTATGAAAACATACAGTAATTTGTGGCAACGCTTTGTGTCGGTAGATAATTTTGAACTTGCTGTACATGAATCTCAGCTTGGCAAGAGCAAGAAACGTCAAGTTATTGCTTTCAACGAGCATAGAAAAGAAAACACGGAAGCATTAAGGCAAATGGTGATTGAAGGAAAATTTCATACCTCTGCCTATCGTTCAATGGTTATTTATGAACCGAAGAAGCGGACAATCTACAAGTTACCTTATTACCCTGACAGAATAGTGCAGCACGCAGTAATGAACATATTGAAGCCGATTCTGACTGACCGCTTCATTTATGATTCTTACGCTTGCGTTGAAGGTAAAGGACAGATGAGGGCTTCCAGAAGGTGCTCGCAGTTTGTCAGACGAAACAAGTACTGTCTCAAATGCGACATTCACCACTTCTATCCTTCCATAAGACATGATATACTGTCAGGAATGTTTCATAAGATAATCAAAGATGAAAAGTTTATGGCTGTCCTTGACGACATAATCTATTCCTTTGAAGGTGAGACAAACGCTCCAATCGGGAATTATACCTCGCAGTGGTTCGGAAACTTCTACTTGACAAAGCTCGATTATTATGTAAAGCAAGAACTTGGAATAAAGGACTATGAAAGATACTGCGATGATTTCATGTTGTTTTCCAATGACAAAGCCTATCTGCATGAGTGCAGAAGGAAAATAGAGAAGTTCATTCTTGATGAGCTGGGGCTGACTTTCTCCAAAGCTTTTGTCTTTGATACAAAGCAAGGAGTGGACTTCTGCGGATATAGGACTTTCGGAAAGTATATGCTGCTGAGAAAATCCACTGCAAAGAGAGTTAAGCGGAGAATCAACCATATCTATCCTAAATATACAGAAGAGAAACGCAGAGCAAGCATAGCTTCTACGCTGGGCTGGCTGAAGCACTGCAACTCATATAATCTTAAAGTAAAGCTGGGGCTGGTGTAATGAAGAAGTTCAGTGATTTTTCAGATGAAGGTGATGTATTTGACGGTAAGAAGGCGAAGATTGCTGAGCTGCTGGATAAGGAAATCTGCATACTGCAATACAAAATCAGAAGGTCAAAATATCAGGACAAACACGAAAACTATGCAATCGTTCAGTTCACTGAATCTGACGAAAACGGTGAACATAAAATCTTTTTCACTGGCTCTGGAGTAGTCATGGAGCAGCTGGAAAAATACGAAGAGGAGCTTCCATTTCAAGCTACCCTGAAGAAGATTGACAAATACCTTACTCTGAGCTAAAATACACTTAATATAATTAAGGAGGAAAAGATGAAAAACAAGCTTTTCTTAATTGTTAGTATTGCTTTTATCATTGTAGGAGCAATCATCGGTTACTTCGCAAAGTTCCCTCTCGCTCAGATGTCAGGCTTTGCCGTAACAATGTTCGGAGCTGGACTTGCAGTAGGCAAGCTCTGGAATGACAGAGACAAGACAGCAAAGAGCTGGCTGGTCATTCTGTCTATGGTTCTTGTAGGACTGGGAGCTTTCGTTGCTGGTCTCACTGGAGTTATCACAGAAGCTCAGATAACAGCAATCATCGGATATGTATTCTCCCTGATTCTTATAATCGCTGGTATCGTTACTTCAGTAATTGCCAATAAAACTGTCAAAAAGGTTGAGTGATTAAGTAATACTTAACAACTTGCATAAAGCCCTCTTACGGTTTATAATGAATCGTAAGGGGGCTTTTTAATGCTTAAAGGAATAAAGCAATCTGACAAAGAATTACTTCCAGTAATTCAGGACTATGGCTGTCTTTTCCTTTGTTTTGCGAACGCTTCGCCTATGATTTTTGAAGGCAGCAGCGGACGTAAAGCACTTAACAAAATCTGGAAAGAAGCAGAGAAGAAGGGTTATATCTCTGGAGACCTTAACCATGACGGAGATTATGACGATGACGGAGAAGCTGAGGTTAGAAACCACACAGCTCTTGCAAACGAGTTCTTTGCTTTGTCTGTACGATACGATAATATTCACCACAAAGCTGACGAAAAAATACCTTCAAACGTAGCCGTTGTTTTTGGTCGCTACGTGTTCAAGTTCGGACATTTTGTTCAGCTTAATAAAACAAAGAAAGTAATCTTTGATTCCTTCGGGAAATCAAATACCGTTGCAAACGGAAAACTAGATACAATGAGGTGGTATTTTTATGCAGACTAAAATCTACAATGCTTACAGAATTACTCACAAAAACGGAAGCGTTGAGGACATCAACGCTCTGGATTTGATTCAGGCTCTGGAGAATATGGAAATCCCAGATACAGAATCAAAGGTTCTTCAGGCTTTCCTTGTAAAGGAAAACGTTCGCACTCTTGTTGAAGACGAAAAGGCAGAAATCCTTTTCTCTGCTATCGTAGCAGAAAATGGTGGTGGCTCTATTGCTACTCCAGCTTCAGGAAGAATCCACGTAGGAGACATGGTTCAGCTCAAAGCTATTCCAGCTCGCAACTACGAGTTTGTCTCTTGGCAGCTTAATGGTGTCAAAATCAGCGAAGAAGCCGTTGTAAATCTTACAATGCCTGAGCTTTCAGCTGGAGTTGATACAGCAGTCTTCACTGCTACATTCAAGCTCGCTGACGTTGCATGGACAAGTGAAGTTTCTCCAGCCGCAGCTTCTACTGCTGGTTGTGTAGCCTTCCCTCTCTCTGGCTCTGCTGCTGCAAACTCAGAGCTCTCTCTTATTGCTGTTGAAGCAGAAGGATTCACTTTCGACCACTGGGAAAGAAACGGTGAATCTATTGGAACAAACAAAATCCTTACAGCTGAAGTTACTCCGCTTGCAGAAAATGAATCTGCTTGCAAGTACGTTGCTGTATTTACAGAGGACTAAGGGAGTGAGCCATGTCAGACCAGACTGAAAAAATCAACATCATAGAACTCTTAATGGGAATCAAGGAAGACGTGTCTTCTATAAAAACTGACATGGCTAACTTTAAGGAATCTCAGCGTACCGAAAAGGAAACCATTATGAAAGAAATCTCAGATGTAAGAATTGATTACAAGAGAGACCTTTCTGACTTGGAAAACCGTGTTATGGGTAGGATAACAAATATGCAGAGCGTTCAGGCAACACTGGTTGGAGATGTCGATACTCTCAAACATGCAGACGAAAAGAAGGACGCAAAGAAATGGCGGACTGTAATCGCATTTATCGGAGCTGCGGTAGGTGGTATGCTGGTTGCTAAGATTCCAGACTTTATCACTTTCCTGATTCAGCTGAAAACTCTTAGAGGAAAATAGTATGGTAGACGAAAAGAAAAAGAACTGGTTCACTTCTTTGTTCTCTGACAAAGAATGGGATTGCGATATTACTAAAGTCTTGGGCTTTGGTATTGTAGTTGCTGGGCTTGTCGGATTCTTCTTAGGCAAGTCTGACTTTCAGTGGGTAGTGTCTATGGGAGCTGGTCTTATAGCTACTGGCAAGTTTTCAAAGGAAGGTTAAATGTGTTTCAGAAGATTAAGACGGCTTTCTGCATTGTCGGTGTTGTACTGTCTGTCGTGCTTCTTGCCGTTATCTTCTTTATGTTACGCGGACGTTATTCTGACGGACTCGGAAGCTCAGAAAATAATGACAGAGATAGAAGAATCCAAGAAGGAATTACAGAGTGCAAAGAACAATCTTCTTCTGTCTCAGGAAGAGTTGAAAGCGCAGCGGGAAGTCTTGACAGATGTTATGAACGATTATGTGGAGTTGAAAACATCCTGCGGGAAGCAATTAGAAAAAGCAGAGAAACAAAGTAAGAAGCTTAAGTTCTGTGTAACTGTTACTTCCGTTTCTACTGTAATCGAAACTGCGGTAATTATTTTAATGTTGATTTTATAAACAAAAAGAGCCTGACATTCTCAGGCTCTTTTATTATGCGTTTTTATTATCTTCAGGCTTAACCTGCTCTGCTTCTTTTTCCTTTTTGAGAAGCTCTTTTTCCTTAACCTTTCTTAAAGCCTCTTCCCATTGTTTTTTAGCTTCTCTGTCCTGCTTATATTTACCTGTTTCAACAATCACAAAGTAGCTGATTGTAATCGGCACCGTTACAATGAGGTAAATCACCCAGAAATGTTGAATCAGGAAATGCGGGATACTGTATATAGCAGAAAAGACAAAGCATACTGCGGAAGTCGGAACTGAAACCGTTATAAAGGCGAGCACCCATGTGTACACTAAGATGACAAGGTGTACTGGTATCATTACTATTTTTCTGAGGATTTTATTCAATATCATTCTGTCACCTCAAACTTAAGCTCTAAGGAAGCTGTGCCTTTCATAGGGTTAGTTACATCAATACACTTTATTCCGGCAATCTCAGACGTAACATACTTTGAACATGCCTGTGAGTTGTACATTTTGTTTCTCAAGCCTTTATAAGGCAAGTTTTTATCTTCTTCAAGTTTTGCCAGTTTCTTTGAAAGAAGCTGAAAGTTAAGCCACTTTTTATCTAAGAGCTCACTTTTGCTTACCTTTAAGATAACTGTATCAGTATTCTGTACTGTTTTCATTTTATCCTCCTGTACTTATATTACTATAATAAGTATAATTTAGTCAAGTGTTTTAGCTTTTTTCTTTATTTCCGTTACTGCAACAATAGAGAACGGACATATAATATTTACAAATATTGCTGAAAGTACAGACATTATGAATTCAAGTATTCCGCCTTCCATGTTAAAAATACGACCTAAGAAAGCAAAAAGACTTTCCTTTTTTTTAGTTACGGTATCTTTTATTTCAGGCGCAGCTTTGAGTATATTCTGCTGCTCCGTAAGGTTTTCCTGAAGTTCAGCTTCCAGTTTAGTAAGTTCATTTCTTACGGCTGTTGTAGCATAATCATGTTCCTGTCTGTATTCTATGTCCTTCTTTTTGAAAGATACGGCTTCCCTTAAATCTGCTTCCTTCTTCTGCAAAAGTTCAAGAGAAAGTTTTCCTGCATCTACTTCCCTGTTTTCCTGAGCTGTTTGAAGTTCAGTAAAGTTGAATCTGTCATAGAATACGGATACGGTAGTTGCCATAGAGAACAAAGTTACCATGCCCCACAATGTTATAAATATCAATGAAAGGAAATACCTTTTCCTGTTCTTGAAGAGAACGGATACTTCAAAAGCTGTAGCGTTGTAAGCAGTAACAGAAGCACTCATAAGCCATGCAGACAATATGTCTACATAATCATACAGGTAAGTTGCCGTATGAAGCGTTGAGATATACCCGCTTACAAGAGAAGTGAATCCCAGAAGAGCTACAATGAACATGACAGAGAGCCCCTGCTTTTCTTTTTGTCTGTCAAGGATATTTTCGTTCCGTCTGCTAAGTATATCTTTCCGTCCTCCTTTATCTGTTCGGGAAAGTTCAGCTTCAGGGATACTCCTCTGTATATCACTGTTTTTGTTCCGTCCGGTGTTTCTATCTTCATTATCACATCGGGTCTTTTCAGTGGCGTTTTCCCGTATCCCTTCCACATCTTGTGAAAGAATCTCTTGTTTCTTTGCATAACCTCTCTTTTTACGAAGAAGTCCCGTATTCTTTGCATAAGCGTAATCATAGAGCATATCCTCCTTTTCCCTTCTTTCATACTCTGCATTGATGTCTATCCCTTTCCTGTATTCTTCAAGAGAAAAAAGCACTCCGTTTTTACAAAGAAACTTCTTCTGCTCAGGAAGATACACATAAGGGACATTCAAATGTCTGCTTGTTTTCTCAGTTAAAGTCATAGTTTTTCCTACTCAAAACAGAACTCATCTAAAGCCTGTTTGAACTTTTTCGTATTTTTATTCTGACTTGTACACACAAGTACATTCCAGTCTTTTTCAGTAATGCGTTCAGGAGATTTATCTGTAAGCTCTTCAGCCCATTGTTTGCAGAGCGCATTAGGTGCAATTATAAGCACCGGAAGATTCTTATTCTCAGCAATTCTTGCAGCCGTAAGGCTTTTACCACATCCCATGTCAAAAAGAAGTCCAAAGAAAGGAGAGCTTGAATATGCTTCAATGGCACATACCTGATGCTTCCATGCTTTTTTACTCATAGTCAACCTCGCATACTTCCTGTGCAAGAAAGTGTCCTTTTTCATCACGGGCTATGATACGTGTCCTTCTTTTTCTTGCTTTCTGGCTCTTACGGCTTTGAAGAGCTTTTATTGTTTCCCTGTGCCTTCTCTCTTTGCGCCTTATGTTGTTCCGTACTTCTGCTTCATGATCATAGTCAGAGCAGAGTCCCACCATACCCCATATAAACAGTATAAGACAAATCAAAAGAATCATAAAGACCTCCGTTTAATTTTATCTTCTGTGAAGCTTAAAATCTTTTTCTTCACGAAATACCTGCCTGCACACTTTAAGCCACAGTTCTTCAGCGTCTACTTTAGTGTACGCTGCTATCTTCCGTACTGTAAGCAGGGAAGGTATGCTGCTCCTTCCGACATCCCGTATTGCCTGAACTGCAAATACAGAAAGCCCTGTAACTTTTGCAAACTCTCTGTATGACATGTTCCCTTGAGCAAGTATGAAAAAGTCACGGAAACTAAAGACTTTCTCACTGTTAAAATAATTTATACATAAAGACATTATCCATGCTCCTACAGTAAATTATATTATACTTAGTGTATAATGTCAAGTGTAAAGTTTGAATAACTCTACATCTACATAACCTGAATCTATAAGCTCCTTTCCAAGCCTTAATGCTTCAACAACACGCTGCTCGCAGGTTCCTGTACACGTAAGGTCGATTATATACTTGCTTCTTTTTATTTCACCTCTGTATATACGGTTCTCGCTCTGAAACCTAGCTTCTACAGAATAACTGCTGCAAAGGTAAATAGCGTAATCTGCTTCCTTAAGCCCGTCAAGTCCGTAAGCACCGGAAGCCTGATTTAAGAATATAAGCTGCGTTTTACCTTCAGAGAAAGACTTATAACCTTCTTCCCGCAGGGCTTTGTCAATTTTTCCATCGTAAATTGCCGTAGTATAGCCTTTCTCCCTCATTCTTTTTTCAGCATCATATAAAAGTTTTGTACGGGAACACCATATAACTACCTGCTTGTTTCCTATATCCTCTATAACCTCTTCAAGCATGTCAAGCTTTGGATTTACGGTAAGAGGCACAAGGTCAACTTTATGGTGTCCGTTAGGCAATATCTCTTCTGTTTCGACAGGTTCATATCCGTTACAGATGTCCTGAAAACGTAGATAAAGCTTAAGTCCGTTATCTACAGTTACTTTGTCTGTACAATGAAGGTTCTGAAGTTGTAAATATAAATCTTTCTGTTCTTTTGTAAGTGCTACCTCAAAAGTCTTATACACTTTAGGCGGTAAGTCTGTCGCTTCCCGTCTGTCAAACTTCATGCATGTTTTTCCGATTCTGTTCCACAGTTCATCCATATTCTTAAATGGTGTATATTCAGGGTGCTTCAGGATATGTTCACAGTCCTCTCTTGTTATCCCGTAAAATGAGTGTATTCCGTCAATGGCTCCCTGTAGAGCAGAGGGTGAATCTGAATACTTAAGTAGTCTTTTACGTATTGTCATGTAATCTTTTTCAGGAAGAGTTACACGGGCTCCTCGTACAGAAGGAAGGGAGCGCCTTATAACGTACCTCTCAGCAAAAGCGTACATGCTTTCCGGGAAAAAACCTGCCTGAAGAAAGTTCATCTGATCATAAGCATTTACAGGACTTTTTGACATGAAAGTTCCTGTAAGTATACACCGCTGCCCTATTCTGTTAAGGTGCATTACAGCCTGTGTGCGCTTGCTCTTTTTCGTTTCCTTACACGGTTCGTTAGTCTTTATTTTTGAACTTTCATCCAGTATTGTAAAAACGTTCCCATGATGTGCAAGTATATACTTTTTAACTTCTTCAGGCACAAGACCCTTTTGGAAACTTTCTAACGAGATAATAAGTGCTCTCATATTTATATCTCCTTCCAATGTCTTTTGTTGGCAATAGCTTCAATGCAAGAAAAACTCACACTGTATCTATCTGCTATTTCTTTATAAGTAAGTTCATGCTCTCCAAGTAATTTCTTTATATTTTTCACATCTTCTACTTGTAACTTATGGTACACTACTCTAGGTACAAAATCTTTCTTTACATTTTCAGAGTGTGTCAATAACTGTAAATTACGAAAACAGTTATTCAAGCCATTATTATCTATATGGTCTACCTCTTTAGTAAAGTCAAAACTTCCTTTCCAAGCAAAATATACTACCTTGTGGGACACTATTTCCACTTTGCCTTCTACTGTAGTCATTTTGAACTTATAATATGTTTTATTCTTATGCCTCACCTTATTTCCACGTGTTTCACCTTGGAAACAGTTAAACCAAGTACCATTGGCTATATCAATCACAGCAGGCTTTTTCAATGCTACATATTTTCCTTTGAAGGGAATTTCAAATATTGTCCGATAAATAGGTACTTCACTGTGTTCTATCGGTGCTTTCATATTTTCTCCTTATTCTTTCCATATCTTGTTTATACATTTTGAGGCAGAAAGATTCTACTCTTTCCATTACCACAACTTCAGGCAAATCTTCGTGTATGTCTCCATAAGCTATCAGCCTATTAGTAAGGTAGTAGTCAACTATAGCTTTATCTCTTTCCTCTTTTTCCTGTTCAGAGCATATTCTGCAAGGAACTATAACAGGAGAGGATATATCTCTCATAACTGTACCTCTGCTTTTTCATTCAGATAAAATCTGCGTTCACCTTTTTTAGTGCTTATATCCCATACAGGAAACTCTTCCACTTTACCTGTTTTCTGATTATATGCCACTATCCATATATTCATTTTTTCATGTTTTCTATAGAAAGCAGGCTGGGTCGGCTGAAACTTAATTTTTCCCTGCCTGTCTGAAAACTTGAACTCAAAAAAGTTGCAGAGAGAAGCACTTTCCTTCACCATGCAGCTTAAGCACATTACATCAGGAAAACCTTTCACGGTTTCTTCTGTTTCAATGCAGAAAACATCATCAAACTGAGGCTCAAGGATTTCCCTGATATATTTCATTTTGAACTGTTGCTCATCCTTACAGTCTGAAAAATCCATCATCTTTTTACTCCTCCTAAAACATCAGCAGAGTGCTCCCACCATGTCGAGTAATAGTCAAACTTAATGTATCTGCGTAAAATGTTCCCGACTAAAGACGGTAAGCCGATAACAATAAGGTAAAGCCAACCTAAGTATTCAGACTGCTTCTGATGCCCACTTTCATGCCTTATTCTTATAGAAGTTGCAACTCTGTCACTGTCAAGGAATATAAACATTCCCAGTGATATTCCCCTGTCGCTTACATGCTTTGCTGTATAATACTTAACCTTCAGAGAACCGTCATATACTTCCTTTACAGACTTCATGTTTACCATATAAACAAGCCATCCTAAAAGATTCTGCGGTAGCTGCCATATAAAAAGTAAAAACTTTTTCACATTCACCTCCTATAACTATAATACACTCAATATAATATATTGTCAAGAAAAAAGCGTGAAAAATATTCACGCTTTTTAAGTCTTAAACAGTAAAATCACCTGTTGCATAACGTGCAAAACTGTCTGTACTGATTGTTACAGTGTCAGTTTCTTTTGTGTAAGAACCTGTAGCTGAAGCAAGTCCTGTAGCTGAAGGGACATAAGCTGTAACTTCAGCAGCATCCGCAGCAGGAATAGCTTTAAGGTAAACTACACCTTCAGCAGTTCCGTAAGCATAAAGCTTGTTAGGGACTGCCGTAGTTACCGTTACCTTAGAGAGAAGCTTTCCGGTGTCAGGTTTAACTTCAACTTCACCGTTTGTTGTGATCATTGCTGTTTTTGTCTGGGTTTCAGATTCGCCTACTGTTGCTTCTGCGAAAGTAAGCCCCTGAAGCTCAGACAGTGCAGCTTTTTCTCCTAGTCCATAAACTTTTTCAAATCTTCAGATGTTACTCCCATGCTGATAAGCAAGAGAGTACAATAGCCGATAATGTCAGCTACATCGTTCACTCGTGGTTTCTCCTCTGTATTTGACATAACTCTTCCGAGCTTGTCGTCAAGACGGATAAGAATGGAATTAGTGCTGTCTCCCTTGTAGAAAATCTTCTTAGGGTTGATTGCAGAATCTCCATACTTGCGGTTCTTATACAGAAGAAGGTTTTTCATTCCTTCCAGAACGTCCTTTATTTTTTGCTGTGTCGGAGTGTAAAGAACTTCGTCCATGTGTTTCAGAACATAGTCTCTGCTTAAAACAACTGGATTCTCTTCGTTCGCAGCTGCCTTACTGACCTTCGGAACTTTCACTACTGGAGCTGATTCAAGCTTAAAATCTGCCTTCTTGTATGCCATTTTGTTCTTCCTCCTTCTTATTTTTCAAGTCGATAATCAAGCTGGAAATCTTTGTCTTATTCATTCCGCAGCTCTTAATCTCAGGACAGCCTGAATACCAGACACACTGAGGTACGCAGCAATAACCCAGAGCCTTGAAGAAAGGTTCGTCAGAATGTCTGAGTTCATTCACAAGCTCTCTCATAAAGAGCCTTGTTCGTTCTTCTGTTCTGTTGCAGAGACGCTGTTTTGCCATTTCCACAAAGCTCTCAGCAGTATGGTCTTGCATGAATAAACGGAGCTGGTAAGGGTCAGAAGAACGCTCCTGACCTCCATTCCAGTCTGGTCTGGAGCTCTGAACTTCAGGCTGTGGATGCCCTTTAGTTGCCCTGATAATCTGCATAATTACACTCTTAGGCTGCTCTGCAACAAGCCTGAACTTAATGCACCTTAAGGTTGAGTGATTTGCCACAATCTGCTTTATCCACCATTCAACCTCATCTTTTGGATGCTTCAGCTTAACTAGTTCCTTGTCTGTCATTAAGTCTTTTCCCTGAGTTATCTTACAGGCTTCCCTATAATCAAACATAGGATTTGCGTTCAATATTCTGAACCTCATCTTTTCCTCCTTCAATATCTTATTATGTTCTCTTCCTTGTCCGTAGGATAGAATAAAGCAAAGACACCATAAGGACTCATAAAACGCCTTTCAAACTTCTCACTGCATATACCTTCAAGCTCTGCATAAATTGTCTTAAGGTTAGATTTACCGTTCTGCACTGTCTGCTTAAGACTTTCTAAATCGTTTGTAAAATACCCGTACACATGTAACTTACAATCCTGTGCGTTTACTGTTGTGTAAACATTGTTTACTTCAAATGCCATAAGTCATTATACCTTTACTTTGCCTTCTTTGAGAAGTCGTTCACATATATTTACTGCCTGCTTAAGTTCCGGTGAAGCATTAAGCCATTCCACATCATTTTTATCCCTTAACTCAACCCATATAGGAATCTCTTTAGTAGAAGCCCAGTTATCTCCAAGCTCCGGTGCTGCTTCCAGAGGGACGCGTAAGTTAGGCATAGCTGTACGCATGATTTCAGCCATACGGTACAAGGCAATCATCTTCTCTTCTGTAGGTTCAAGATAAGGCATGTTAAGCTCATCATGTACTGTATTTGCAACTTTAAGAGCTCTCCAGATTCCTTCCTTGTAAGCCTGAACAATGGAAGCTTTAAGACACTCAGCTCCAGAACCTTGAGTATACCGATTCAGCATTGTGTAGCTTTTCTTCTTGTCATGAAGACGTGCATGACTTCCGTATACAGTCTTAATGTAACCTCTTTCTTTTGCTACATCTCCGACAAGAGCAAGAGTAGGGGCTACAAAAGGCATGTGTCTATGATAAGCTTCTGAAATCTCTTCTGCTTTTTCCATAGTCCAGCCAAAGTTTTCAGCCATTGAAGGAAGCCCCATTCCAAAACTTACACCAAAGCTCATGTTCTTTGCATACTTACGCGAAAGTCCTGTAAGGTCAACAACATACTGGTGGAAGTCCATGTGCGGATTTTCTGCATACTGTCTTCTTACTTCTTCTCCCGATTCTCCGCAGGCTATGTTACAGATAAGGCGGTATTCAATCTGTCCGTAGTCAATCTTCCCAAAAACACAGCCCTTACTTCTCTTGAACAAAGCACGTGTCAACTTTGGAAAACTGTATTCTACTCCGTTAGCTCCAAACCCACCCTTTGAGGGAACCTGCTGACCGTTCGGCATAACAGAAGAGTATCTGAAAGACGTTGTGTCCGTAATCTTGAACTGAGGTTTGATTACAGTTTCACCCTTAAAGTTTGCACAAAGGAAACGGTCGTACTTTTCACCGAGAATCTTTGACTTGATTCCTTCTGCAAGCTTCCAGTTTGCTATAAGGTCTACTTCAGGGTAGGCTTCCCTTTTTGATTCAAAGTATTTTTTATCCACGTTTGGAGAAGCATTAAATAAAAAACCTTCTTCAGAAAGCAGTTCACAGGTTCTGTCTGCCATTTCTTTCGGAACAAAGGCAACCGGCTTTCCTTTCATAAGACGGAAAGAAGAAACAATCTGCTTTGCTTTCATGTAAGCACGGTCTGTCTCGTCTCCGTTCTTAAACTTTTCACCGTTATATCCGGTAAGAGTAATCTTATATTTATATGGAACATTACGTGAATCAAGAAAAGAAGCAATATCTCTTGAAGCCGTTACCCTGAACTTAGGAAGATTATACTTCTCAATGAACTCCTTATGCAGACTGTCAATAGCTTTTGTGAGGATTTCAAGATTCTTTTTCTTCTGTTCAATGTCAATAGGCATACCAGTCATAGTCATCTGAAGTGTAGGTAAAATGCAGTCAAACTCCAGCTTTGCTCTTTTACAAAGGTCTTGCTCCTTCAACAAAGTAAGCTGCTTTCTCCATACCTTCACCGGATTCTTAGCATCTCCAGAAACGTATTCAACAAGCATATCCCACGGAGCATCTTTAAGGTACTGACGGAAATCTCCTTTCTTTGATACATTCTCTCTTACCCAGTCTTCAATTCTGTCTTTGCTCTTACCGTATTTAAGATACTTCTTAGAAACAGATTCAAGGGAATGAACTGAGAACTCATCAAGGATAGCTTCCGCCTGAAGTACATCAACAAAAGAACACTTTACGTCATAGGTGCTCATTTCATACTCGTAAAGCCAAAATCCTAAATCATAAATAATGTTCGCACCAACAAGGCAAACATCTGGGTTCTGTAAAATTGCTTTTATTTTATTATTACCTTTTTTCCTTTCCTCTTCAGAAAGATTGTTATTTTCGTTATGTAAACCAGAAATTACTTCTACTTTATCTTCAGCTTCATAATATAAAGCTGTACAAAGTATTTTCCCTTTCCCATACTTCCAAGAATATCCAGCTGTTTTTAGAAGTTCATCTTGCGTTTCTGTATCTGCACCAATTACTATTTTTGACATCTGTAACCTACCTTTGTATTTAATGCTTTATCTAAACTCCAACCAATAACTAATCTATGAAACAAGACAGAATAAGATATATTATAAAGTCTAGCCCACTCTGCTATTGTATGCTTCTCCCCTTTATACTCTAAGTAAATATTTCTTGATGTATTATTTGATTGAACAACATAATTAACCCATCTACAGTTAGTTTTAGAATAATTCCCATTACTGTCAATTCTGTCTATTGTTAGATTATCATTGTATCCGTTACTTAATGACCAATCTCTAAAATCAGTAAAGTCCGTAAACTCTACTGTAATTCCTTTTCCTCCGTACCATACATTCTTTTTATCTTTACATCGTTTTAATATGCCATGATATATTTTATAAAGGCGAGTATTACTGTAACCACCCTTATAATTACTGTTTGCTTTACCTTTATAATCTCTAGGCTTGAACTTTATATTATGATACTTAGCATACGCTATTGTATTTGATATTTTTGCTCCAAAATAATTAGCACACTCAGAAGCTGTGTGACCACAAGCGTAAAATGTAAAAGTTTGTAAATCAAATATTTTACTTTTTCTCATGGTTCTCTTATCTCCTCCTTTCCTTCATCTCTTATCATACTACACTCAGTATTTTATGTCAAGAAAAATAATTACCATTCAAGATTAAACTGTTCTTTTAAGTCCTCCTAAAAGATAAGATATGACGTCTACTGTCCAACCGTTACCACAGACTTCAATACGTCTTGTTTTACTCTTAAGGCAGGAAGTATAATCGTCTGGAAGTGTCTGAAGTCTTTCTGCTTCCAGAGGTGTAATTTTTCTGTAAAGACAGTCCGATATATATATATTATTTTTATCACTTCCAGATGAAGGAAGTGTGTTCCACTTCTGATTTATTTTTCTCGCTCGGTTTTGCTGAGAGTAATTTCCTTTCCCTGACGTGTCCCAGCTTACACACATACCGTCTTCAGATACACGCACAGTGCTCTTGTATTTTTCAAAAGACTTAATGTCAGTATCCTTCTCCTTAATGTCAGAAAAAAGAACACTGGATTTAGTCCATCCTGTTTTAACAGGAATGTTTGTCCAGTAATAACGCTTTCTGTGTTGCGCAGAAAAATCAGCACTGTCTATTTCAATAGGTTCGCATCCTAGTGCTTCTGATATACACTGCTTTATTTCTTTTGACATAGAAGCATTATTTTCATAAAGAAACCATCTCGGCTTTGCTTCTTTGATAGCTCTCACATACTGTGAAAATAAGTCCCATCCTAAGCCTGAAGCCTTTGTTTCCCTTGCGCCTTCTTTCCGTGCACCTGCTATGCTCCAGTATGTACAAGGTGAACCACCTATAAGAATATCATATTGTTCTGTGTAAGCAGCCTTAAATACATCTCCCTTATGCTCTATTTCAGGATAATTTTCCTTACTCACCTGAATTGCATCTTCTTCAATCTCATAGGCAACATACTTGTCAACTTTAATTCCTGCTCTTTTAAGGGCAACCATTCCACAACTTATTCCGTCAAATAAACTTAATACTTTCATTTTTACCACTCCAAGCCATTCTCACTTTTGATAGTCTGGATTATATTGTCATAACCCTCTCCGTTTTTGCTGTCAATCAGAAAAAGGTTTTCCTTAGCTCTGGTGACAGCTACATACAAAATGCGAAGTTCTTCATCAATGTCGTTGAATACATTTCCTTTTGTCCGTCTGGTCGTATCAAGCATTACAACGACATTTTTTGCTTCCCCTCCCTTCACGTGGTGAATAGTGCTCACAAGTACCTGCGGATTCCACTTACACATCTCCTCCAGCTTCTTCAAGCCGTACTTTTCGATGTATGAAGCATATACCCACTTTCGACCTTCAGTAAAAAGATTGGTCTCAGTGAACGGCTGAGTAAAATCCTCAATTCCGAACTTTCGCTGGAAATCTTCTTTTTTCTTAGGGTCTCTATAACCTTCCATTTTGAAGTTCTCATAGTCTTTGAGACGCTTCATAATCTCTCCGCCCATAAAGAAACCGTCAGCAGTCCAGTAAGGAATCAAAGCTTCCTCCAGAACCTTCTTAGGCTCTTCCAAGAAACAGTTATTGCGACAAAGAATATACCATGCCGTCTTATCCGGGTCATCTTTAATGCAGGATTCATCAAGAAAGTTCAAGATACGCTCCAAACTATTAAGCTGCATTATCCTCCCCTCTCCGTTTTCCATTCTCGGCGCAGCCTTCTGCTCTGTTTTCTCACCAATAAAGTTTGTGATAGCAACAGAGAGCTTATAAATGGAGTAAGGTATGCGGTATGACTTTGAAAGATGTTCTACCGGAAACTGCTTTGAGAGCTGAATCAGAAAGTCAGGACGGGCTCCTGAATAAGAGTAAATACTCTGCTTGTCGTCTCCAGCTATGATGATTTTCTCAGCTTTTCTGAAGGCTTTATCTATAACCTTCCACTGCAAAGCAGTAATGTCCTGAGCTTCATCAATCATGGCTACCTTTACGGGTAAAGCTTCTCCCTTCTCTACGTACTTAATAAGGCAGTCAAAGAAGTCTACCTTCTCTTCCCTTGCCTTATAAGCTTCATAGTTCCGTACAATCTGATTATAGTAAGCCTTCTCAATATCAGCTTCTGCAAGCTGCTTGCTTGTCAAAGCTCCAGAACGCTCCATGTCGTAGAAGTCAAGGTAAAGTGAATCCGTTGTGGCAGATACTTTTCCCGTGTCAACCTCGCAGCGGTTCACATTGTACCCGAACTCTTTATTGAACTTACGCTGGTCTAACCTTCCGAACATCTGTGTTCCTTTAAGGTTCAGAGCGTGGAAAGTCAGAGAGTGCAGCGTTCTGAAATACGGTAAGTCTTCCGGCTCAAACATGAGCTTAGAGCATACACGTCTCAATCCTTCCTCTGCTCCTTTGCGTGTGAAGGTAACAAAGGCAAGCTCTTCTGGTCGCCTTGTTTCCAGCTCTTTTGAAACTTCTTCAATCAACCTTCTAGTTTTGCCAGTGCCAGCATTGGCAAGCAGAATCTTTACTTCTTTGTTTTCAAACATTATTCGCAGAACTCCTCTAGCCAACTCTCAAACATTCTACGTTTTTCTGCCCTAACTTCTTCGATGTCATATTTATTGAACGCTTCCATCGCCTGCTCTTTATCAACTGTAATCATAATGTCGTCATTCTCAATATCACGTATCTTATATTTCTTCGGAGATTCTATTGTCTCCAGGAGAACGCAGTTCTCGTTACGGTCAATTACTCTATACTTCTTTCTTGTCATTTTTCTTCTACCTCTATATCTACTTTCATGCTCTTTTCGTAAGTAAGTTCCTTAACCATGTCATCGTGCTTCTGCCTTTCTGCCTGCTCGCACTCTTCATACTCTTCTTCTGTCATTTCAAACATTTTATTTCTCCTCGATAGGTGCAAATTGATTATTTTTGATACAACCAAAAGAATTAAACGGTGATTCGTACCTTGTTACACAACCACCTTTATTATCTCCGTGAATACATTTTTTACAGATTTCTGTATCATTATTTCCGTGAGATTCAAAATAAGCAGTCTTATCTAAACCTCTAATTTTAGCGTTTGTATATTTATCATCAAACTCAATGCTTTCTTCTAATGTCATAGTTACTCCTTATCACAAGTAGGATAATCTAGCCACTCTGCTACGTTGCTTTGTATTCCTCCGTGCAAATCGTGAAATTTCTTCTTTCTACTCCAAGAGTCATATTTGAGTTCACATATTTTAATGAACCCATTTTTTAATTTAACAAAGTAGAAGTTTTCAATTTTTGGTAGTCTGTCTTGTGGTAAATCATAGTACTCATAACTGTAAGGTGGTTTACCTTCAAAAATCTTATGCCACTTTGGTCTGCCTGCTTTAAGTCCTGCAAGAAAAGCTTCTTTACAAGGCTTTCTAACACCCATATCTTTTAAGTATCTTATATCAAGCCATGCTTCTGCCATTTCTTCGTATGTCATTTTTTCTTCTTTATTCATTTATTTACTTTCTCCTTTAGAAGGAATTTGTACTCCTTATTCACAAAATCTTGAAATACACCAATGACACTTGATGTCCATTCAAGTCCACTAGACATATACCAAAAGTTCTTTATAGATGCCTTGCCAAACTCTAAGTCTGTTGCTTTCTCATAAAGATCATCAAGGTTCCTAATTTTACTATTAGTTCGCATTTTGATAAACCTATCGAACAATTCATTTTGGTGTAAATCTATAAAGTTCTTTTCTTCGTATGTATCACAAATAAAAGTATATTTATCAGGTGCTTCGCTCTTTATCCTAATCATTTTAATCTCCTCCTATTAAGAGTTCTTCTTGTTTTTGCTTGCTGTCCGGAAGAAAGCGTCAATGTTCTTCTTCCATAAGAAACTCTGGCTCAACTTAAAACGCTGAAACCAGCTCATCTTCCGAGCTTCCTCTTCCATGATAGACAGAACCTGAACAACAGTTTCAATTCTTCGTGTTACAACTTCCTTAGCTACTTTCTTTGTTTTGCTGCTCATTTTTTCCTCCTTTGAGCTGACCAAACCTATCTATATCAGAAAGAAAATCCTTACCAAACTTCTTTCTTAAATTACATAAAATCATTCTTTTTGAATTATCCTTATGTCCATCCAAAAGCCATTGTGCCAGATACTTCTTAGAAGAATCTGTCAGGTAAATCAGCTTACCTCTGTACCTGAACTGGCTCTTGTCAAACCTGAAGTCGTAATCTCCATAGCAGAAGTCCACCACCTCACTGGTCTTGATTATATCATCATAATCTGAATCCACATCATGAATAATAACCGGATCTGGTCTGAATAACGCTGTCAGAAGCTCGAACTTATTCTTGTAGTTGAATATGAATCTTGCAATTCCCATTTTGATGTACGGAGCCGGACTTTCATCTTCCTTCAAAATCAGAACCGTTTTAGGATAGTAAGACTCATTAAGGCTTTTAATATTCTTAGACCCTAAAATAATAACATCAGCATTTACCCTATACTTTGAGTTCCATTCATGTTCAACCTGAAGGCTTACACCTATATCCTCAGCCAGAGCTCCATAGTTTTCGTAGAAGGCAGCAACATCTGAAATAAGCAAAGCTTTATTCACTTTTCGCAACATACTCACCTCCTAGAAAAGACTCTCAGCATCCTTTAAGTCAGCTTCAGTGTAAGGCTTTTCTTCTACCGGAACTTCATTCTTGCCTGCTGCTGAAGCTTCACTTACACCTATCGTACCGAGGTTATTCTTATCTCCTTCCTCAATTTCCTTGTTACCCTTGTATGCCTCCTCCAGCTCGTCATCATCCGTCTTAGACCAGCAGGGGAAGTTCTTTATTTCATCCTGAGAATTAGTATAAACCAACGTGTCTTCTTTAGCTCCGAACATTTTAAGCGTCTCACGCAACATGCTGTAATCGAAGTTTATCTTCTTTGTACGAAGGTATTCTAAGAAGCCATTGTGGGTGAAGTAATATTTCACAGAATCATTCTGAACCTGACGTACACAAAGTCCAACACGTATCTGGTAAGGGCTGTCTCTGCGAGCCTGCTTGTTTGAAAGATAGTCCAGAAAAGCGTTCCTTATCATGTTCATTCCAGAAGTATCGCTTTCCTTCTTAATAACTTCTGTTTTGATATTAGGAAGCACCGTATTTAATGTGCTGTTCCAATCATTAGGGCTAACATTCCGTGGAGCATAATTAAGATACCTTAAACAAACTCTCTGGAAGTTCTTCTGGTCAAGAAGGTAAGCTTCGTCCTTAAAGATACATTCCTTCCATTCCTCAGTTCCTTGCAAGCGTAAAAGCCACTTATAGTAAGGTTCAGCAGAAAGAACTCTAGTTAAAGTGCCATATTCTACTCCAGTAAAATGTGATTTCCCATTTTCATTTATGCCGAGACCAAACTCTCTTTTCTTACAGTGTGCCTTATCACAATAAGAACTGAGTTCCTTACACTTATAGTAATACTCATTGTTATTTACAGAATTACATATCTGGTCTATAACACTATCTTCTAAAGGACATTCAAATCCATTATTTACTTCCTGAACATAAGTTTCAAAGCCGTTTCCATATTTCTTTTTTGCATATACGGCAAAAGAGAATAAAAAGTTATTCCTTCCTGAATCCTCACTTCCTATAAGATGTGCAAGAAGTATCTTCTGTAAACAAGTCGGGCTGTCTGAAAATGGTAGATTCTTCAGAATATTTTTCACGTCCTCCATTGTCGTCATGTGTTTCTGAACATAATCTAAAGCTTCTTCAATACCATAGGTGTTCTTATCACAATCAATCATTGGATTGTATGTTTCTTCTGCATTAAAATAAGGTAAACATAAGCAGTTGCCACAAGCACCTTCCTTTAAGTCTGTCTGCTTAGGAAATATTTCAACTTTTCCTTTTCCATAAATATCTTCAAGAGAAAAATAATAAATAATATCCTCTAATAACTCTCTTGCTGAACGAGCAGAAACAGCTTTTGTAAAGAATATATAAACGTGCAAACCTCCTGACTTACTACGGAAAGGAATCATAGGAAGGTTATATTCTCTTATGAAGCCCAACATTTTATCAAGCCTACTATCATAACAATCAATATCCAAAGCTGCATAGAATACTTTATTGTCATTAGATATAGGTGAAAGTCCAATTCCTATCTCACCATCAAGATGTCTTGCAATTTCTTCTTTTGTAAGTTTTTCTCTTACTGTTGTTATTTTAGTCTTAAACTTTCCACCTTCTGGCTTCACTTTTGGTAATTCATTTTTATTGTAGAAAGAAGTATTCCCCTTAAAAACAGTAAGGAAACGCAATACAATTACATTTGAAACCATGTTACTGCTCCTCCTTCTTTACACCAGTCAAAGCTTCTTCTACAGTCCAGTGCAGTTTGTTCAATCTGCTTTTCAACGTACCGTATGGTATATTGAGTTCTTTACTCCAGTCTATCAAGCTCTGTGTTTTACCTTTGTAAGTTAAGCTCCTGATTATTTTAGGCATTGGCTTTGATATTGCTTCTTCAAAAGAATATCCTAAACGCATAACTCTATCATGCAGAGTAGAAGCATTTATTCCATAAATCTCACTCCATTCTGCAAGTGTATGAGTAATTCCTTTGTAAGTAAAGGAAAGATTGTTGCTTCTATTATTTACTTGCTCTTTTCTTGTAGCCCAGCGGCAATTATCAGGATAATATCCTCTGTCATTATTTTTCCTATCAAGAGTAAACTCAGCAGCATATCCATTTTTAATAGCCCAGTCTCTAAATGAATCAAAAGAGTGCTCCCACTCTGTACAGACTTTTATTCCTCTGTTACCATAATGAGCATAATCTTTATTATTCGGATTGTTACATCGTTGTTTCATGTTAAGCCAGATTCTGTAAAGACGATTCTTTGAACTGTACTCTTTATTCATTCTCTTTTCCTTCTTAAAACAAGATAATCTTAGATTACATTATCTTCTAAAAAAGAGCAAGAGCTTTTATACTCTTGCTCTGACTATTTTTAATTATTTTTCGTCTCAGAAGCCTGCGTCTTCCATGTCATCATCTGAAGCGTCTTCTACATCAGAAGCATCAGAAGCATCTTCAATAAGTGCTGCCGGTTTCTTAGCAGTGAGAGCTGAAACATCGTGATTTCCTACAAGTGTTGCTTTTTCGTAAGCTTCACGGATTGCGTTTGATTTCTTCAAGCAGTAAAGAGCTTCTTCTTTGTCTGATTCAAGAAGGCTTTCAACGTACTCAAAGCCAAAGTCAGTCCAGTTAAACTTATCGTTGTTATAAGCTTCTTCAAAAATCTTGTAAACAAGAGTAGCTGAAGAACCTGAACGTGATTTTGCGTCCTCTTTGAACTTCTTCCAGATACGAGCACCAGTAGACTTGAAAGCGATTACTGCGTTTTCAATTTCGTGATGTCCGATTACTGTTACCATAACCCAGTTCACTGGAACAAGGATATGACCGTTAGGTAGCTGTCTGTTGAAATAAGAACCGTCTGCAACTGGGAATGTTACAGCCTGTTCTTTGTTCCACATACCGAAGAACTTTGCGTCCTGAGCTGCTGATTCTTTTTCCTGATAAAGAGTAATGAAAGCGAGTGGTACTACCTTAATCTCAGCTCCCAGAATCTTTTTATCCTTCTGGAGGAAGATGTCGCCAATCTGAAGACCCTGAATGTACAAGTCCTTCTGTGAACGCTGCAAAGCTTTTGTTCCAGTCTTTGCAAGGATAAGGTAGTCAGCCTTTACTCCTTCACCTTCGTTTTCTTTTTCCTGAAGCTTCTGGTTCTGAGCCAAAAGTCCAGCCAATTCGTCATCACTTACTTTAGTGATTTCCTTTCCTTCTGTCTGATTCTTTGTTTCTGACATAAGTTTCTCCTATCTGCTGGTAACTGACCAGCGTTGTATTTTATACCCTCATACGAGGGATATTCCCAATATAATATACTAAGTATTATTTGTCAAGTTGTTTCAATTCTGTCTTTAGCTATCTTAAAGTATACCTCATCAAGCTCAATTCCAATAAAGTCTCTTCCAAGTTCCTTACAAGCCACACCAACTTTAAGTTACAGCCTTGAGTGCTAAACTAATACCCATAGCCCCCTTTAAGTGCACCTTAGATTTCTCCGAGTGTCTGTCAAGACTGTAACCCTACAACAAGGGAACATTTACTTTCCTGCGGTGTCTTTCTTTGTAAGCATCTGTTTAATGAATACAATCAAAAGACCTACCGCTTCAACAATCCCTACAACGTATTCAGGAACTTTTACAATGTCTTCCACTGAAGTTCCGCCAAGAATCAGAGCCAGTGTGCCAAGGATAATGAATCCCCATGCGACAAACTGTACCCAGAAGTTTTTGAAAAAGTTTTTCACGGTATCCTCCTTACATTAAGTTTATATACATGCACTGACAGTGCACACCTCCCACCGATGTCTCCCACCTTAATTTACAAACTCAAAGGCAATTTTATTGTCACGGAAGAATGAAGCCATGAGCTTTGCCTGCTCTGCCTTATATGTTACCTTGAGCACACGTGTACGTAAAGGCTCTTCTGCTTTAGAAGGAAGTACCTTTTCCCTGACTTCCTCTGTTACAGGTTCACCAATGACAATCTTTTCACCTGCTTCTTCCTTAGCTTTAAGTTCCATTGCCGTTTTTTTGTCCTGCTTGATTTCAAGAATTATTTCCGTAGCAGACTTATACTGAAGCTCACGAAGGTAAGAGTCCGGCAAAAGCCCGGCGTCATTACACTCTGCCGTAATAAGGGCTACACCAGAATCATATTCCCTCTGCTTCTTTTCAAGCTCAGCTGCCTGACGTTCAATGTCATCAGCAGAGTCTTCTTCATTCTGGGTCTTGTTGTAGTATTTGTCAAGTAACTGAATCTGGTCTTTATATTCATCACGGAGATTGTGCTTAAGAGAAGCGTCATCTTTGTATTCGTTCAGAATGACAGTAAGCTCATCTTTTCTTCTCTGGTCGTAAGCGTCAAGTTGCGCCCCCAGAGCGTTTTCACCTTCAGCTACAATCTTCTGAAGCTCATCACACATGGCATTTATGAGCTTTGTTGCTGGATCAAGGTAAACCTTCTTGTATTCCTTACGTTCACGCTCAATTCCGGTGCGGAGGGAAACAAACTGGCTTTTAAGATTCTTGATGTAGCCTACGTTCTCTTCCGTAAGAACTTCATTCTTGTACTTGTCAACGACTCTCTGAATCTTGTTACCAAGCTCCTCAAAGTTCCCTGAGATTGAAAGTGTCTTGTCTGCGTTCAAAGAAGGCTTTGCAATTTTGAGCTCCAGTTCTCCAAAACCTACTTCCTTCTTTTCTTCTGCAATAACAGCTTTTTCCATTTTCTTTGTCCCTTTTGTCTGTGCCATAATATTACCTCCGTATATGGTATATGAAGTTTTAAGGAAGGGAGTGCTTCACCGCATCTCTTATTTCGTATGCCACCCGTTCATGCAGCCTTTATGAACATGCGTATTTTATCTCCATGTCGGCTCTCAGGCTTTTGAAGCACTCCCTTCCCTTAACTTCCCTTATACTATATTACACTTATTTTATTTTGTCAACAGAAAAATAAAAATATTTTTACTTTTCTTTTTTCATTGTATAACTGAAATTGAGTTCACTTTTATTTATCTCAAGTTCAGTTCCATTGTCACGTCTTAACACTACAGTTGAACCTTTGTCTTTGACAAGAGTATACTCCCGCCTGTTCCATCTGTTAAAGTATTTACCTTCCAACTTTACCCTCCTTAATTATAACTTACTTTTGATATACCCAGCAGCTCAACTTTCCATGAGTATCCGTGTACAGTTCGGTAATATGATTTTTCCTTTTCAGACCATTCCAGTAAACCGTGTGCATAATCAGTACAGTGCAAGTGTCCTGAATTATCAATATCATTGGTTTCATAGCAACCGTCCAACACGACATCTCCGTCCTCGTCCTTAAGATAAAAGAACAAATTACATACAGAACCGACATCAAAAATGTTTTTCAATTCACTTACTGGAATGAGTTTTACTTCCTCCTTACTATCAATTACAAGCTTCTCTTTTGTAAGTTTTTCATACTTTTCGGCTTGAATCCTATCTTCAAACTCCATTCCGTCATCTGTCTTATAAATTACCTTCATTCTATCCTCCTTAAATGCCTCTATTCATATCCAGAATCTTCTGGACTTTACCTGCTTCCTGTTCCAGTATTCTAAAAAGCCTTCCGCTTTTAGTTCCTATTACATAAAGACCTGAAACTTCTTCATCATAGCACATGGTGTATAATTTTTTATACACTGAAAGCTGCAAGCTGCAATATGCTCTGTCAAAGTGAGTTGTAGTCTTAATGTCAAAAAGGTAAGCCTTACCCTTTCCGGTTTTAAGAACTATATCTACCTTGCTTGCCGTGCTCTTAAAGTCTGACACCATGACTTCACATGAAACGTCTGTCACGTTATCATCTTTTATTCCGTTCATGAAGTCTGTTAAGATTTTTACTACAGTTTTTGCTCCGTCTGTGGAAAGTTTTCCTTCTGCATTATAGTAGTTCTCAACTTCCTTATGAATGTCTGAACCGTACATTGCAGCAAGTTTTACTGTATCAGTATCAGGAAAACTTTTTCCCATGAGCTTTCCTATTGCTCCGGTAACGCCGAAAAGCTCCCTTCCGTCAAGAAGATATTTGTGTTCTTCTTCATTAAATATTATGCTTTTTACACGTGTATTCATCAGTCAATTCCTTGATGCGTACATCTCCGGCTTTAAGCCCGTCTTTGATTATATCCTTCTTTACAAAATCTGCATAGAAGTTCCATGCCTTCTGCAAGATTATCTGCTTGTTTGCGGGATCCTGTGTAAGTTCTTCTTTAAGCCTTAAAGATTCTTCTCTGCTCAAATCCATAGCTCTGTCTACAGTGTGCCTTACATGCAGAAGACCATTCCTGAAGTAATAATAAGGCTTTATTGCAGCTTCTCCGTTGATAAAGCATCTGTCTTCAGAAGTAAGATGCCGTTCCTCTTTTTCTTTAATCATGTTCACACCTCTTATTTATATGATGCCATTTTCCCTGAACTCTTTTACAAGCCCATAGCGTCTAGCTTTTGTCTCAAAATAATTAGAAAAATAAGCCAGTTCTCCATAGCTATAATCATGTTCAGAAAACTCTGCCTGCCATTTTACAGCTTCATCTCTTGCATTATTTTTACCTTTGAGATATTTACTCATTTTTATTCCTTACCCGTTTTTGTTCAGAACGGGTAAACTGATATTTTAACTGTAAAACCTTGCAATGTGATACAGACTGTATACAAGTACAAGAATAAGAAAAACAACCGTTACTTTTTTCATTCTGAAACCTCTGTATATTTCAGAACAAGCGTGTAGCCTTCAGGGCTTTTTGAAATGTGTTCCAGTTCAAAAGCAAGACTACCTCTGTATTGTTCAGTAAGTCTTTCAAGAAGAAGGGCAAAATATTTACCCTTGTCCCCTTCTGCTTTCTTTGCATCCTTAGCATAAGGTGTACATATAGCCCTTATGCTTTTATCTGAATCAAAATATATTGATTTAAGATAAAAACCTGTGCCTTCTGTCTGCCATCCGTCAAGACGTTCTGCAATGTCTTTAACAATGTTTACCTCTGCCATTTTTCAAACCTCCATTTATAATACAAGTTTCTTATATTCTTTTTCAGAATAAACATTAACAATGTTTCCTAGATTTCTGTATATTCCGGCAAGTTTTTTCGCTTCCTCTTCACTGGAGCAATGAGCTATTGCCGTTCCTCTGCGTGTCAGTGTTTCATGTACACTTACTACAACAGTTTTTGCTTCTGTCATTTTTCAAACCTCCATTTTATTTTGCATAACGTTCACCACGCATAAAGGCTATCCAGTTATGAGCATATTTTTCTGTCTTAAAACTTGCCTGAACTTCCCATTTTCCACTGTTTTCTGATAATTTTAATACATGATATTTATAGTTTTCATCTCCTGAAACTTCACAAACTTTCATGTCTTCCACGTGAAAATTAGGAACTTTCCACAAAGTTCTTTTTTCTTTAATAGCATCTATTCTAATAATAGATCCAATTAAAACAGACACACCTCCCCAACTTCTTTTATTGTTTATTAGAATAGGGATTGTAATGTTTCCGGTAGTTCTTCCAATCCTTCCCGCAACATCATACTCATCATTCCAACTTCTTCCAGTCTCTGCATCTCCATACCAAATACGTATACGAAAATGATAAACACAAGCATTAAGTAAAATAGTCATAAGCGTTTCATCTACATTGTTGTAAACTTCCAGTTTATTTTTCTCTTTCAAGAAAATCCCTACAGAAAAATACATTCCGCCTTTTTCAACGTAATAGATTGTATTACCGTTGCTCAATTTCTCTTCTACAAGAGAATTTCCCCATTTTTCAAGTCCTGTTACTTCCATAAAATTACCTCCATAAATTGTCTTTAAATATTTTTACCTTGTACTCTGTCATTTTCAATCCTCCTCGTTAAGTCTTTCCAGTCTTTTTATTTTTCTTGCTTCCGTGAAAATGATTTTTCCCAGTGTCTCCCAGTAGTAACAGTCAAGGGTATAGTCGTCTTCTGCGTAATTTTCCCATTGTGCATAGTCTTCTGAACCAGTCACTGCTTTTAAAAGCATACAGACAATGTTATATGTCGCATATTCAGTGCCAAGTGGTAAGCCCCGCAACCAGTCTGCAATATATTCAGGCGTTAAAAAGCGTCTAGCTCCGTAAACTTTTACTCTATACGCTTCTGCATACGCTTTTTTAAAGTCTGTTATATATTCCTCTTCTGTAAAGACTTCTTTTAAATAGTCTTTCAGAAAAGCCTCTAACTTCTTTTTGTTCTGAATTGTCAGAAACTTCTTTTTTCTGTCCATACTTTTACCTCCGTAAATTGTCTTTTGATATTTTTACCTTGCTAAAATCCAGTGACTTGAAATCGTCTACTGGATTTTTACCTCTGCAAAAATCAAAACTAGAAAATTAGTTTTGATTTTTTGTTGCTTCTGCTGCTTCTACTGGAGTATTGTGTTTTATAAAGTCAATAATACAAGCCCCTGTTTTTCTTGTGAAGTGATACTTAAGATATATAGGACTTCCGTTTTCCGCATATTGGTAGTTATTAGCGGTGTATCCTGCACTTGCATTGCTTGCCGTATAGCCACGGTGAAAATTACCTTCTGAATCAGAGAAACATATCCAGTAAGAAGGATTCCCCATTGTTGAAGTGCTTTTATACTTCACTGAGTAAAACTTGCATTTTTCATAGTCTGTCATTTTATGACCTCCGTAAATTGTCTTTTGATATTTTACCACTTATATTTTCTAAGTGGTAAACTCATCTTCTAATATTATATTATACCCATTATAATATAATGTCAAGTAAAGTTTTCATTTTTTCTAAAATATTTTTTCATGCTTTTTATTTCCTTACAAGCCTAAAAATAAAATGTTCTTTTATTTCGTTCATGAGATACTTATTTATTTTTTCATGCTTTTTGTTTTCCTCATTGCATAAATTTACGTAACTGATCAATCTTTCAATATCTTCATTTTTTATACAAGCCGATAAAATCTTTATTAAAAGAGAATTCTACACCATCGAAAAGATCATTATAATTTAACTTGTTTAATTTTTTCATGCTAAAGCCTCCAGTAAATGAGTTTTAAGGGGCAAAAATGCCCCTTTTTGGTTTAACGCCAAGCCTTGCGGTAAATAATTACCGCTAAAGTATTCCAGTAAAAGCAGTCTAAATCATAAGCAGATTCAACAAAATCTTTATCCAGTTTGTCAAAGTCGCTTTCATTTTTACCAATGTAAGACAAAAGCATCTTACATATATTATATGTAAGATATTCCGTGCATAACGGAAGCCCGCGCAGATAATCGGCAATCATGCCGACAGTGAAAATTTGACGTGGCGCATACAATTCAACACGTTTTGCATCTTCATACACTTTTTTAAAAGTGTTTAAAAACTCCTCATTGTCGATAACTGAAGTCAAATAAGCCTCAAGCCCCTTGTACATCTTTTTCTGATTCCGTACTGATAATAATTTTAGTTTTCTCATTTTGGGTACCTCCGTAAATGGTAAAATATTTTGTATAGTGATTATCAATCACTATAATCATATTATACTAAGTTTAATAAAATGTCAAGATTTTTTTAAAAAATATTTACTATTTTTTATACTTTTTTTGATTTTAGAAAAATGTGCATATAATAGAAGAAAGTTGAAAAAGGTATAAAATCGAGTATATACATTTTTATATTTAAGTTTTTCGTAAAATAAAAAGTGTAAAATAAAAAAGCCTAAAAATAGCCCATATTTGTATAGTGGTTTTTGTATAGTGGTTTTTGCAGGATTTTTTATTAAAAAGTTATTAAAATCTTGTTATTTTCAAAAATTAAAAAGTTATTAAAATCTTGTTATTTTCAAAAATTAAAAAGTTATTAAAATCTTGTTATTTTCAAAAATTAAAAAGTTATTAAAATCTTGTTATTTTTGTTTTTTAATATTTTTTTGCGGGCAAAAAATTAAATATAATTTTATTGATACTCGATTTTATACCTTTTTTGATAAAATCGGCTTTTTTTGTTCTGATTCTGAAAAAATAACAAAAAATTATATTGACATTTATTTTATATTGTGTATAATATAATCATAAAGCAATTTAAGGAGGCTTTTTTATGTTAGTAACAATCAGGACACGCAAAAAAATCAATAAGTTTAAAGTCATTGATTATGATCGCAAAATGGATCTAGAATTTGCTTTTAAAAGCGGAAATTTATTTTATTTCAAAAAAGACAGATATAATTATATTGTGGCTACTTACATCGCACAAGATGATGTGTACATGATATAAAGCGCGCGTTTTGTCTGCCGATATTTTTACTGTCGGCAGCAGGGACGCTGGTGATACCCTTTTCCGTGCACAGTGGAGAAAATTAGCATATTATACTAAGTGTAATATAAGTATCATCTAACAACACTCAGTAACCTTATTTAACATAAATAACATTTAGTCAAAACATAAAATAAAAGGGATGCCAGTTACCTGACATCCCCGCAGAAGGAAAAGAGAAGCACATTACAAAAGCTGCTCTTAAAAACACTATACAGTATTTGAAAAATAAAAGCAAATATGATACAATGAAAATGTAGGGGAAAAGCAGATGACGGTTACACAGAAAAAATATGAAGAGCTGCGGGAAAAAGTCATATCTAAGTTTAAGGTACTTTATAAAGATGCACTGGCAATGGACATGTGTGAGGTACCTAAAGACATACGTGTACGCCTTCTTGAAGATGAATATTATCTGACTAAAACAAAAGCCATAAGGGCTTCTCTTTTTGCACAGCAGCTTGAAACACTGGATGCAGTTCTTGCAGGAACTTATGCTAATTCTGAAAAACCTACAGACCAGAGCGGGACGGTTCTTAAAGCACTGGAAATGAAGCAGAAACTTTTACTGGAAGACCTTAATATCACTAAAGATGAAAGTAATGCTCTCAATGTAACGTTTATAGCAATGAAGCGTGAAGATTTCGAGGCTCTGGATACGGTGGAAGTAAACAAAGGCGGGAACTCAAGAGAACTCGGTAACGATTTTGGTGTTAATGATGATACTGATTCATTTGAAGCTAGATTAAAAGCTGATGCACAAGCGAGATTAAATGAGCTTGCAGAAAAACAAAAGGAGGTATTGACACTATGAATCTTGTAAAGCTCCTTCCTCATCAGGGACAACTGGTACAGGCTCCTTATGTGTTCCCTGAAATAAACTTTTTCTTTCTGGTTGCCGGATACGCCTCTGGGAAGACTTCTGCCCTGTGTAAGGCGATTGAGTCAACAATAAAAAAGGTTTTAGGTAAAAAAGACTTGGAAGCACACAATCCTAAAATACTTATAGCTTCTAAGAACCTTACTTTCATGAAGAAAACTCTTACAGGACTTCTGGAACAGGACTTAAAGGAAACTAATTCAGAGTACATTTATGATAAGGCTCATAATATTATTACTGTAGGGAATGTAGAACTTCTTTTAATACCAGATGAAGATGAATCAAATATATACGGTTTTTCATGCTGTTGCGCGTACGTGGATGAGCTTGACGAGCTTGATACTCAGACAGCTATGGCTGTAGTGAAATCAATAAATGACCGTTGCCGACAGCAGATTGAAGGCTTCCGTACACCGTTTATGGTATATACAACTTCATCTCAGGGGCTAAAAGGTACATATCAGACAATCATGCACTTTAAGAAGTCAGGTATTGGATACGTACTTATGAGGGCAAGAACTAGGGATAACATATATTTACCTAAAGATTATGTAGATAATATGTACTCTATCTACAATGAGAAAGAACGCGACTGTCTTCTGGAAGGTAAGTTTCTGTCTATTGATTCTGGACTTGTATTTCCAGATTATGATCCTGAAAAAAATAAACTTGACTCAGATATGTATGAATATGTAAGGGACAATAAGCTTCCGGTATTCATAGGTCAGGACTTTAATACTTTCGGCAATAATGCAGTTGCTTTCTGTATTATAAATCAGGCTGTCATAGCCATAAAAGACTATGAGTTCCCGGACATAAGACGAGCTCCTGAAGTATTCAGATACGATTTTCCTGAAAATGACATATTGTGGATACCGGACATGACATATAAGGAACACTTTGTAGAGTTTAAAAAGGAACTCCATATCTTTAACATAAAGATAGCATACCGTTCATGTAATCCTCTTGTAAGCGATAGAAACTTTGCCTGCAACAAGCTTTTTGTCGCTGAGCACTTATTTATATGTCCTATGTGTAAAGGGCTTGAAACTACCCTTCTTACGTGGCAGAAAGATCCTAGAACAGGGCAGCCGAACAAAGGCGGTAAGGGAGCACCTGACCATAAAGGAGACTGTCTTGGATACGTAGTACATTATCTTCTCTCTTGGAAAAAGGAACTTAAGCCTTTATATCGTGTTACACTTGAACGTCTTTATGAGGCAAGACGGGCACGTGGGGCTGATGCTATGGAGCTTGAAGTACAGGCTAACATACTTGACCCGTCAAAGCTTAAGGGTATACCATTGAAGCAGGCTGTGAATACAACGGATGCAAATACAGGCAAGCACACTTGATTTTATGGTAGTTTAGGAGTAGGATAAAGTTATGGTAGACTACGGTAAATTACGGAAGATTCTTAACGGCTCAAATATGTCAGTGAAACATTACCAGAAAGGTAAAGTTGTAGTAACAGATTCTACACGTTTCAAAGGTATGCCTATGTCTGCTCTTGAGGAAGCTCAGGGGCTTGTAGAGGATGCCGTAAGGAAAGACACTGAGGAAGTAGCAAGAAAATCAGGTATTGCCTTAGATACGGTAAAGACGGTTTCAGCGAGGGCAAATGCAAACATAGGTATAATAATGGACTGTTTGCAGTCTAAGAAGCCTATGACGGCAGAAGAAATACGTAAAAGGGAACAGTCACCTCAAGGAATAAGGGATGCTATCGTAAACGGAAGGTGGAACATAAACAGTCCCGCAGACCCGGCACTTGCAAATCTTTCACTCCCTAACGTATACATTTCACCGTGGGAAGCCAATTCACTTTATTCTCAGAAAGGTATTTTTGAAACTATTATAAACAAGAAATCAAAATCCATACTTCTTAACGGCTGCAATATTGAAAACACTCACCTTTCGCAGAAGAATATGGATGTTGTAAACGAACGTGCTGAAACTAAGCATAACTTTAAGAATGTACTTGCAGAGTCTACACTCACCTCCCTTGTATATGGCGGAGGACTTACGTTCCCTCTTTTCAAACGGGATACACCTGTAACTACAGCTTTACCGCTTGCTTCACTTTTGAAGCTTGGTATTCTTAAGAAGGACTGTATAGATTATTTTGTACAGCTTGACAGGTGGAATACATTTATTATTCCGCCTTACAACCCTACACAGAAGGACTTTTTGCGACCGGATGTATATACCATACCTTTCTTGGGAAGTGACGTATATCATGGACGTTGTGCGAGAGTAGTAACGGCAAAGCAGGCGGGATACTGGGGACAGGTATTAAATCAGGGATGGGGTATATCAGACCTGTGCGGATACTTACAGTCAGGTATGAACTATAAGGTAGCCATACAGAGCTTACCTCTTATGATACAGCAGATGTCCATACTTGCACGTACAGTAAACGTAGACGGAGTACTTGCTACGGAAGGAGCAAATGCACTGGATTCACTTGTAGAACAGGATACCATACGTACACGTGAAGCTTCTCCTGATAATCCTATAACTATGGATGTACTTGGAGATATTAAGAGTATAGACCGTAATTTCGGACAGGTACCGGAACTTATACGTCTTTTAAGACAGGATTTAGCTTCGGATGCTACGCTTCCTGAGCCTCTTTTATTTTCTTCAGAAAAAGGAAACTTCTCTTCAGGTGACGACACACAGGGAAACCTCTTTAAGCAGAATGAATCTGTACAGATGATTCATAAAGAACTTGAGGCACAGTTTAAGCAGCTTGCAAAGATTATGATAATTGATGCGCTCGGTACGGATAAGGAAGTTATGGAAGCTCTTCCATACACGCAGATACATTTTGATCAGCCTGTAATCGCAAATGCTCTTGAGCGTGCACAGATTGGAAAGTTCCATTCTGAGACAGTATTCAACCTTGTATCTGCAAGACTTCCTATGGATATTGCTGTTGAAATGGCGGATAAGAACGTTTCAAGTGACATGAGGACTACGGCAGACATACTCGAAAAACTTAAGACTATACAGAGCAAGAGCGATAAAAATGACGACAAACGTAATCAGCTTGAACTGGAGCAGAAGGAAGCTGACATAGAACAGACTAAGACTCAGGCACAGGCAACGGAAGAAGGAGTTAAGATGCAGAAGGCTGAGATTAAGGCTTCTTCCGGGAAAAGAACAGGAGAAGAGGATGAAAAGTCAGCGTCTGAAAAACTGAAGGATAAAACTGAAAAAGAGGAAAAAGGATATTCAAGGCTTGAGCAGAAAGCTCATGAGAAGACAAGGATAGGTTCTACAAAGCGAAATGAGAAAATGGCGAAAGCTCAGAATAAAGCAGTTTGACATAAACATAAATAGGTATTAGAATGTCTAGTATGAAGGTAACTGATTCAGAGGCAAAACCTTTTATTGAACAGAAAGATGTTATTCTCTGCCGTTCAGGCATACAGATTTACCATAAGTCTGAGATAGCTTCATTTATTACGGAAGACAACAAGCCTCCGGTAGAAAAAGAATGGTACCGGGAGTACAGACCTGCAAACGTTATTGTCAAGGCACAGGATCTGTTCAAGTCACTTCCTGTTACTAAGGAACATCCTTCAGAATGGGTAACACCTGATAACTGGAAGGAACTTGCAGGCGGAGTATTGGACAGAAACATATCCGTAGTAGCTTTAGACGGAGAGTCTGAAGGTGAGATAGGGCTTAAATCAAACATAACGTTTTTTACTAACGAACTTCATGATTATTATTTACAGAATAAAGAAGTTTCAGTAGGATATACGTGTACAAAGCATTTTGTGGATAACCCTGAAGAAGTCGGATACGACATTATCCTTGATGAAATAACGGAAGTCAATCATTTGGCAATCACAAGGGCAGGCAGAGGCGGTTCAAGTGTTGCTGTTATAGATAGTATTATAGGAGGGCTAAGACCTATGCGGACTGGTATTTTTGCATGGCTTGCCAGTAAGAAGCAGAAGGCAGTAAATGACTCTGCTCCTTCTTCATTCGGTAAGGAAGTTCTTGCAGCTGTTAAGAACAGTAAGGGAACTACTGAAGAAGAACTCTCTGGCGAAATGAAGGGTGTCTTGGATTCTATGTCTATTCTCAAAGACTGTGAAGCTAAAGACAAACTTGTGGATATTGTCAAAGATTGTTTTGACAATAAGGAAATGGCTTTGAAGAATGAAGCAGAGCTTACAGCAACACTGGACAGTATGTGGGTAGACATTCATGGTGACAGTCTCAGTGAAATCGCTAAGGCTTTTGCTAAACTCGGATCTAAGCCGTCTTCTCCGGCAGAAGATGCAGTTAAGGATTCTGATTCTGACAAAAAGGATGATGAAGATAAGACTGAAGATTCTGACAAGAAGGATGAGGAAGATAAGGCTGAAGATTCTGACTCTGACAAAAAGGATGAGGAAGACAAGACTGAAGATTCTGACAAGAAGGAAGAAAAGGACGGTTGCAGCAAAGACTCAGCTCCTGAGTTTATTGCAAAAGACGATATTAAGACTGTACTTGACAGTATGCTTGAGCCTATGGTCATGAGTGCTGTAAAGAAGTGTCTTGGAATTAAAGACGGAGCTTCAGCTTCTGTAACAGGAAGTGAACTGGATTCGGCAGACAAGGGAGATGAAACTGTAGCACGTGACTACAGCTCATTCCTTGAATAAATAAGGAGAAAAATATGACACAGAATGGTAAATCATTGTCAATGCACAATGGAGCTATCTGGAAGGGAACGTTTACCAACAATGGTATGCTTCTCAAACTCCATGAGAACTCTTACACAATTGGTTACTCGGCACTTCTTTCTCCGGACGGACAGAGTGCGGGTAAAGTAAAGTTTGGTGACGGTGTTTTCTATGATGCTCACCAGAAGGACAACAAGGTATTTGCAGGTGCACCTACAGTAGCAAATGCTGTACCAAAGTTTGCAGGTATCATTGTACGTGAACCGGGAATTGCTTCAGGCTACCCTGCAATTAACGATGAAGTAGCTGCTTTCCAGAAAGGAATGATGGCGAAAGAGGGATACATTGAATACAAGGAAGCTTATGTAGTTACTACAGCTTCACATTCTGCTCTCGGAACAAAGAAGAGCGTATTTGACAACGTAGACCTCGGCTATGTTCTTATGGTTTCAGCAAGCAACGGAGCTGTTTATTTTGCTCAGACTTCTTCTGACAAAGTTTCAAACTCAGACGTACTTGTTGGAAAAATTGCTTCCATGAACCCTGATGATAAGACCGTAACGGTTTATATCTCACCTGCAATTTATGCTTAAATAAAAGGAGACGGGAATGTTAGGACAGACAAAGAAAGTAAGCTATAAAAAGCTTAAAACAGCTATGGAAAACGACATTTTGCAGCGTTTTCCTTCAATATCGCAGCATATTCAGGCGATAAATATTGACAAGGATCATCTTTCAGGGGACATCCGCAGTGCAGGTGTAGGAATCAGTATGGATTCTAAAGTTTGTACTAAGGAAGCACTCCCTCGTGGTGTAAATCCGCAGAAAGCAATTCGTTATGGTGAAATCAGCGACTCAACAAAGAAGTACATTGACAGTCAGATGGATTCTCTCATGAAGTCAGGACTTTCAGAGGCAGAAGCTCATAAGAAAGTTCAGGATTCTCTTGAGCCTGTTATGGGATTTGATCCTGCAACAAGACAGTACGTTATTTCGGCACGTGCTCCTCAGAAAGAAGGTAGCATTATCACGGCAAATAAAGACTCGCTTCTTGAACAGACATCTATTCCTATGTGGAATATCGGATGGCTTACAAAAATCATTAAGCAGCCTTTTGCAACAAGCCATGCTAAAAACCTTGTTTCTGTTGAAAGCTTCAATAATCCGTGGGCTGATGTTATTGGGCTTTTCAAGGAAAGTTTTGAAGGTTACGGTAAGCTCTCAAATGTAGCTCGCGGTAACTTCAAGCAGAACAACTCTAACTCAGTTACAAATGAAGCTGCTCAGATTGTTGACGAGGTATTCAATATCTCAGTTGACTATGAATCTGATGTTATGGAAGACATCAAGGCAAAACAGTCAGGCAATTTTGTAACCGGACAGATTAAGGCTGACCGTGAAAAGTATGCTATGATGGTTCTTGACCGTATGCAGGATGCTCTTATTTACTTCGGTTCGGATGAAGCAGGAATTGACGGTCTTGCTGACGTAGCGAGTGTAACGGCATATACCGGAACACCTATGTACGACATCTTTACTTCTACGACATCAACAACTCGTGGTAGCGACATTGTACGTGCTATGCAGAAAGTCATCGGTGACTTCTTACGTGAAAATCATTATATGGCACGTAAGGTACGTGTAAATGTTTCTGAATATGTATTTCAGGCACTTACACAGACTGTATACTCAGACGTATACAATCCTGATTCACCGTACACGATTATTAAGAGAAACTTCAATGTACGTAATGAACTGGATGGCGGTCTTGTATCAGTTGAATATGAAATCGTATCTGATACAATGCTTAACCCGTCTGTTACAGGTGGCGAGCAGAATCCGTTCAACCCTAACCCATACGATTACATGTTTATTACAGTACCTACCATTGAGGATGCTATGGGAACTCAGGACTCATTAGTTATTCATCCTGAGCTTCTTAAGAGCTACGTTGTACCTGCACTCTGGCAGAGAACAGGTATCCTGTACACAATGTACAAACGTATTGGTGGCGTAATTGCTCCGGTTGAAGGTACCGTAAAGGTAATTACAGGTTTTGGTTACGCTGAATCGTAATTGATTGAACCTTAAGGCTCCCGGAGGTTAAAATCTCCGGGAGATATTTTTAGCACGGAAAAGAGGTGTATATTATGAAATATGTTCAGAATAATGGTCGCTATGACCTTGCATTTGAAATTGAAAAGAACGGAAGACCTGTAAAGATTGAGTTCTTCAGAAGACGTGTGTACATGGATACAGGGAACGTTGCAGTACAGGGAATAACACCTGTAGAAGATGATGATTTTGAAAAACTCAATGAGTTTACAAGATTCAAGAAACTTTTTGAAACAAAAGAGTTTGAACTTACAGAAGCTTCAAAGATTGAAACAAGCGAACAGAAGGCAGAGGCTCTGGCTGAAGAAAATGCTCAGCTTAAGAAGGAACTGGAAGAAGCAAAGCAGTTGAAACCTTCTGACAAAGTAAAGAAGCAGCTTGAAGATAAAGAAAAAGAAATAGCAGGACTTAAAGCTCAACTTGAAGCTCTTGCTGCAAGTAAAGCTCCTGATGCAAAAGATGAAACTGAAGCTCCTGACGTAAAAGATGAAACTGAAGGGTTCTAAGTTATGGAAGTAACAGCTGCCGGAAGACCGGAGAAAATAAACAGAGAATGGTTTCGCACACGCTACGGACAAAGTTTTCCTGACCTTCTTCCTGAAGAGAAGAACGATTTCTTAGATACTTGTATCAATGACGTTTACACTCTCTTTTATGGTGTAGGTGATTTATGGGAGCACATGCCTAGACGTGAGTATGTAGATAAAACTCAGCTCTGTTATGGGCTTCTGACAGCTTGGTACATAACTGATTTATTCCCGGATATGTCGCTTGGAGTAGTAAGTTCAGGAGGCATACCTATAAAAATGAAGAGTATAGGTGGAACTAAGATACAGTTTGGTGACACTGCTTCAACGGCAGGCGCAGTAAATAATGCAGATCTTCTGCAATCTCTGAAAAGTAATTCATACGGAGCAAAAGCTTACCTTATGATTAAAACATCAGGGAAAATAAATATGTTTTTCTCACATGGGTGAGAAGGAGAAAAAGATATGTTTTTCAGTGTAAAATATTCAGTACGTATTGCAGGAAAAGTTTATGTTCCTTGTGTATGCTACAATCTTCCTAAAATGCTTGAATCTACTGTAGCAGAACTTGAAAAACAGGGGAAAGCTACACGCTATGAAAAAATGGTATTTTTCCAGAACGGAAAAATCATTGAAGAAAAATCAGTTGTTAAAGAAAGCTTAACTACTGAAAAAAGTAAAAAAGAAAAGAAAACAAAGGTACTTAAAGAAGAAACAGTAACAGAACCTGAAATAGCAGGTTTCTAGGAGCGTAAATGGGAGTTTACGGTAATCAGCTTCTGTTCTTTTCAGAGCAGTTCAGGATGTTTGATTATTATACAATGAATCCTCAGCCTGTAGGCTCCTTCTCTAAAAGACAGTTTTTAGGGAAAGTTAAAGGCGTATTCCAGTACATGAAACGTGGTGAGCTTTTAAGGGAAAATGATGCACTGGCAGACACAAACGTTCCTACTTTATGGACAAAACAGAGACTTAATGTAGGAAATTACTTTATACAGAAAGAAGATGAACTTTACAGAATAAAGAATCCTTCTGACTGGTCATTTGAGGGTGGTTTTAATGTTTATGTACTTGAAACTTTTGTAGGCAATTCAGATGTACAGGAACCGCATGAATATGTAAACTTAGGTCAGGATGATTATGATTAGACATGATTATTCCTATGATAGTATTGAAACAGAAGGTATGTCTTCTGAAGAAATACTTGATTATGATACTAAATATCATAACTGGACAGGTATAAACTTTGACAGAATGAGGCTTCCTACAAGGTATGATATATCTAAATATTATAAACGCAACATAAGGAATACTGAGAGAGGGCAATGGAAGAGAAAAGAGGAACAGTTAAACTTTTCAAAAGATTTTGACTGGCAGATAACATACTCTTTTCCTAACACTTTACGTAACCCTAAGACTTCAGCCGGAAGTTACGGAGGAAGACATGTAACATTCAGAAGGCTTTACCTTATTTTGTGCGAGCATTTTAATGAAGGAAGATATTTTATAGACGATTATTTTGAGACAGTGTACCCTAACACAGTGAAGCCTGAAGTGGATGCAAGCCTTAACAGAATTAAAATGGATTTACTGGACTATGCTTCAGAAGAGCTTAGTGGAGCTATAGCAACTAAGAGTGGAGAGTTTGACCTTCGTTATAAAGTGAACAGAGGAATGAGAGCGAAGCGCAGGCGGTATGAAGCTTTTGCTTCAGCTTGGGAAGAAGCTGAAGGTGAGTATTTGGCAAAAATGATAAAGGATGATATAATAAATTGTATGATGAGCGGGCAGTTGCAGCTTGCATGTATAATGCATGATAACTCACCTGAGACCGTGAGGCGCAGAGTAAGAGCAGGACTTTCAAAAGAGCCTGTATTTTTTGCTACGGCTCAGCTTATAGAAAGCATACAACTTTATGTAAAACTCGGAGGTAATAAAAAATGGCGGACAAAACAAGGTATCTTGGTGTAAACTTTGATAACTTAAGAAAAGCCCTTTATCTTTTGTACTTCGGAGTAGATGTAGTTAAAGACAGTCAGGGTAAAGTAATAAAAGCACTCAGTCAGGATTTTGAATCACCTAAATATAAATATATTATTCCTATGCAGGGAGATTTTGAAAATCCTTTGCAGCTTAATGAAAAAGATACATATATAATGTACTGGATTGAGCGGGATGAAAGTCTTACGCAGGATGATTATACGGAAGATGAAGAAGGAAATGCTTATAACAGGCAGAAGTGTGTAGCCTCCATTTTACTTAGATTTATAGGTAAGGAAGCTGAGACATGGGCTAAGGCTTTAAGGCATCTTGCTAAAAGAAACGGAGTAACTGAGATATGGTCAGGAGTATGCAATGCAGAAAAACTTGAATACACCTCTCCTGTAATACCGCGTAAAATTAACTACTTTGGCATGAACAGTCAGGTAGCGTTTGACGTTCGCTTCAAATTATATTATGATGAAGTTGTATCTACTGGATGGAAACCTTTAGAGGGTATTGATTTTACCATTAAAGGTGAAATTACTGTAGAGGACTAAATCAATATTGGAGGTTTAAGGATGAACTTAAATTACATAGGTTCAGTAGCGGAAAGGTTCATGAAGTTCCGCTCAACGTTGAAAACAGAAGAAAATGTTTCAAATAACCTTTTCAACTGTATTTCAATTTATGTACCAAAGTCACTCGCAGAAGCTAACCTCGCTTCCGGCAGTTACACACCTTCTGAAGTTACAGCAGACAAATATGCTGTAATTACAGTAACAGTAGATAACTACACAAAGGTGCTTGCTCCGGGCAGTGTATTACTTTCTCAGTGGCTTCCGGTGTTCAATGATGGAACTAACAGTGCAGTTGAACTGTATATCATTGTTTTCGATGATACAGGCTTTACACCTACTGTAACAGCAAGTGCTATTACATGGGAACCATTAACTAAAGCTTTTAACGAGCTTTATTTCATCTCACTGTTTAAAACACTGTTCTCAGAACATTATGATGGCTCAAAGGTTGAAACAGAGCCTGCTGCTGAAACAGATTACGATGACAGCAATTATTTTGATATGGCTCTCTGCTTGTCATATCTCTGTGAAATGGAGTCAACACTTTCATTTGACCTCATTGAACTTAAGGTAGCAGTTCCTGAGAGTTCAGACACAAACATTTGTAAATGTATGTCACTGACACAGGCAGAGGAGCTTGAGCACTGTACAACGCTTGTTGGAAGTACACTTGCTGACCGTGCACAGTATTTCTGGGGTTACTGGAACCTTATTGGTAACAAGCACTCAGAGCTTCACTTGCATAACGGGGCTTTCATGATTCCGATTGTTCTCGGAAACTGGTTTGAAGAAAAGAATGTTACAGGTGAGTTTATCGGTAACAAGCTCGCAAAAATCAGGCTCACAAACAACAAGGTAAAGCCTACAGGACTTCCTTCTCCTCTTAATGGAGCGGTAAACCTGAATCTTCCTGAAAGCATTACAACAATTCTTGACAGTAAGGTAATAGGATACTTCATTTCTGTAGCTGATAACTCTGATAATAATGCAGAGTTTATCCGTGAAAGAAGTGGTTCAAACTTCCCTATTACAGCTTACATGATGTCAAAGTACGTTGACTATAAGACTTCACAGGACATGGCAAAGTTTGCTACGGATGTAACAACTCTTACTAAGCCTGTACTTGTAAATCAGAAGACTTACAGTCAGCTTCAGGGTTTCCTTATCGGAAACATTCAGCTTTTTGCAGGACTTGGAAGACTGGAAAACATTACAGTAAACTTCCCTCCTTTTGCAGAAGCAAAACAGGGACAGTGGTTCAAGGGAACAGCCGTATGGTCTGCAACATACATCGACGATCTTGAAGGTGTTGACATCTCAGGTTCAATTTCATTCTAAGGAGGATAGGAAATGGCTTATGGTAATAACCGTGCTCAAACACAGTCAAGAGCACATTTTCAGCTTGCCGGAGGCAGCACAATAAGATTCCGTCATCCTTACCTTGCAGGTCAGCTTGACGACTCAAATCAGGGTGTAACGGCAGTAGACGAAATTGATATTTCAGCCTGTTGTAAACTCGAAGGACGCTTCTTTGAAGCAAACCAGAATCAGGACTCTGCTAAGCAGGTAGTTATGGTTGACGGTTCTGTTGTAACTATTTCAAACAAGTTGCTTAACGGAACAATCACAATGCCTGTAGTTAAAACTTCAGGTCTGGCAGCAAAGGGTGACTTCCTTGCAGCTTTACAGCTTATCCGCTCACTCGGTGACAGCGTAGGCGGTCTTCTGTACAAGACTGACTATATTGACGGTAAAGCAATTACAAAGCTTTATTATGGTGTTACGCCACAGAGAGTACCGGATGATGTTTCTGAAGGTAACGATGTTGCTGTTTACAATGTACAGCTTCTTTATGCAGGTTGGATTGAAGCAGTTTCTACATCAACGGCAGAAAACAAAAAACGTATCTGGGCTGTCGGCAATCAGTCAGGACTTGAAGCTTACTTTAGTCCTTACGAGACTCAAGAAGGAAGTACAACTAGTATTCCTCTTAGTACAGGAAATAGCGGTATTCCTGAAGGAGAACTCGCAGATGAGATAGATAACGGGTATGACACTACAGATAGCACAGACGAGAAAAAGGTAGCAGAAGGTACTTGGAAATCTGGAACTACACCTGTAGTGAGTGGTTACTCTAAGTTACCTTCCTAAAAGGTAGAGTGTAATGTAAAATTAAAGAGCACAAGGTTTACTTGTGCTCTTTTTTGTTATATAATAAGTGCAGATTAAGGAAAAGAGGAAGTGTATGGAAGGAATATTCTTGGATGCTTCAGTGTTAGGAAACACAGAAGCTGTAGAAAGACACAAGGTTCTTATACAGAGAGAGCACATAAGGTTTGAGTTCCCGGAAGGGTTTACTCAGTTAAGGCTTATAGAAGAGTGCCGTGCATTAAATGCACTGGACATTAGTAATCCTGATAACTTTGACCTCATGTACGATATAACAATGCAGATGCTTACTGGAAAGATTGTAGCTGTCTGTTTTGTTGACGGAAAAAATAAAGAAGAGCTTGCACGGTTTGTAGTTACAGACCGTTACATGAATATGAGGGGTATAGACATAATCGATGAGTACCCTGTACTCGTAAACTGGCTCGTAGAGTTTATTGCAGGTTACTTAGGAAAAAAATATCCTCGCTCATTAGAAGATTATCAGGCAACAATGAGCGGGAGAAGAGAGCGTATGAAGAGCCTGAGAAAGTAAAGAGTAAGAGTCTTTTGACTGAGCAGATAGACAAGGTAATAGATTCTTATTATTATGGTTCGTTTGTGTATACTTACTATGCTTACCTTGACAAGTTCCATTGTGAACCTGTAAGTTGGCTTGATTTTATGGAATACTTAGAGTATACCAAAGTAGAGGGAAAAATAAAGAGTATCCTTTCGGATGCTGACAGGAGTAAATAATGAGTCAGGAAGAACTTACAAGATTTACGATGAGTAATATCGGCTTGAGTGAACCCAGTACAGTTAAAGACTGGAACACTCAGGTCTCTCAGATGACTAAAGCTCTTGAGTCAGCAACGAACGGGTTTGTAAGGGTAATAAAGCATGTAGATGATTTAGGAAAAGCTTTTGCTTCTTTTGATGTACCACGTGATATGGGACAACTTGCAGAGAAAGTGTTTGACAGTGTGCTTGGTAATATTGAAACAAGATATGGCTATAAAGAAAAAAGTATGTTGCAAGACCCTTACAATATTATAGCCAAAAGTGCAGATTACAGGCAGTTAGCTTATCATAAAGTCCTGCATGGAACAGATGCAAAGCGTGCTGCTAAAGAAGCAGTCGAAGCTCAAGGAGGCATGATTAAAGCAGATCCTTCACGCAAGATGAAGGATAGGATGCTTATTGAGTTTGCTATAAGTGAATCTGACTGGCAGGGTGCTTTAGCTAAGTTCGGTGGAGATACAAGCAAAGCTAAGGGAAGTTTAACTTCTGCTTTTACACGGGATTTTCTTAAACAGGCAGACAAATACTCAAGAGATGTACAGAGCGGAAGAGTGGAAGCTGAGAGTTTAAGAGAGCAGAGAGCTTCAGAAAAAGAAGAAAAAACAAACAGACGTAAAATCCTGCATGGCTTTACTGTAGCAACAGCTATACTTACGGCTATAGCAGATATTGCAAGACGTATACTTACGACAGCTTTAGCAAGAGGTTCTGAAGTAAAGAAAGAAAGCGTAGAAGCAAAATCTTTAGGTATTACTTACGGTCAGGTACGTGCTTTCAGAGCACAGGAACAGGCTATGGGGCTTAAAGAAGGAACTTTTGCTTCCGGGCTTGCTCAGCTTCAATCCGGTGTAGGTGACATTACTAACCTTGACACAAATATGCTTTCAGAACTTGCGAAAGTTTTGAAAGGAGATGTAGTAGAAGGAATAAAACTCGGTTTAGGACAGAGTAACCCTGAAAAACTCATGTCTACTATTTTAGACACTTATTTTGCTCGCGGACAGCAGGGAATAAACTCAACGGGACTTCAGGTAGGAAAGTATCAGGCAGAGCGTGAACTTGCTACAGCTCTTGAAAAAGCAGGGCTCGGAGAACTTGCTAAAGTATTGCGCAATATGTTCTATACAAATGATACGGGAATATACAGAGGGAGAATATCTGAGAAAAATGCTTTTGCTGATTATATGGGACTTACTACAACATATAATATGGGGCTTACTTCTTATGACGACAAACATTTTGCAGAGCTTGGACAGGTAGTAGACAGCGTAAAAACAAAGTTTAACTTACTTAAAGAGAGCTTAGAAAAGTTGGTTTTAGATTCTCTTGCCGGATTGATAAATAAAATTGATAACTGGGATATAGGTAAGAGTCAGAAGCAGAGATATGATGAAGATAAAAGTAACTGGGCATTGAATAAACAGGCAGCTTCTGATATGAGAACTCTTGCGCATAACGCAGTTAGTAATGCTTCTCTTTTAATGGAAGATGTACCTTATAAGAGCTTAGGCTCAACACCGGAAGCAGCAGTAAGGAAGTTAAATGAAGTAGGATGGAACCCTTCTAAGTTGTCGAGCACACAAAAGGCTGAGTTCAATGGTCTTATGTCTTTCTTCAGAACAGATAAAGGACGACAGGCTCTTGCCTTTATTATTAGTGCTGAAATAGCCAGTAATAAGGAGGCTAAGGCACTCAAGGATATAGAGGAAGGACAGGAATCGGGCAACATTGCTTATGATAAAGGGGCTTATACACCTTCAGCTATACAGAGTGAAACAGAAAAAGCCGTAAAAGGTGCCTTTAAGACTTTTGATATAGGAAACGGTAGGAGAACAAGAAGTAAAATATCAGGGGAGGATGCAATTCCGGCACTTGGCTTTGTTGGTGCTAAATATGATAAAGGTTGGTTTGCTACGGAAAACTTGGACAGTGCTGAGATACTTAAGCATGTACAAGATAGATTCTTTGGAGGCAGAGCATTAAATGCTGAAGCTATATTGGATTTAGATTCAGGAGATAACGCTTCACTTGTAGATTTTTTGTATAAAAAGTTTACAGGAGATACAAGTTTTACGTGGTACAGTACAAAAGTAAATACATTAAAAGACATGCTTAAAGATAAAAATAAAGCTGCTCAACTTAAACAGGCAATAGCTTATCAGGTATACGAGAATGCTGATAAAGAAGGATGGGGCATTACTAAAGGACAGAGAGAAGCAGCAATATCCTATATGCGTGAACAGGAGTATCAGGAAGCGGGATATACTGCTGGATTAACTTATTTAACGGAAGCTGTAAAGGAGATAAAAGCAGTACAGAACTTTATGCGTGAAAATGCAGCTTACGGAACATCAGCAACTTTCAGTGGCTACAATGAAAAAGAGGGAACAGTAAATGTTGTTGTTTGGTCAAAACAAGGAAATGAAACAAAGAAGCTTGAATACACAATAGATGCACAGGATGTTGTTCTGGGAGATACAGAACGTACAGTGGTACTTGGAGGAATGACAGACAATGCTCAGAAAGGGAGTGTGACAAGATGATAGATAATGTAGCTTTATCGGAGCTTGCAGGAAAAACGAGTTCGCCTATTACACTTATAACAGGACTTAAATATAATACTTCTCTGATTAAGATTTTCAACAATCTTACTTTCCTGTATGATCCTAACTGGGAGTATGAACAGGGAAACCCTACCTACCCTATTGCTTTCTTTTATGTAAAGAGCATGACTGACCAGATGAGCTCAGAAGTGAGTCAGAAGCCTATGCTTTTTTATAATACGGCAGCAGATACAAATGATGCAACAAAAGGAGGAGTTACAAACATTGTAGCTGACAACATTATACTTAAGCCAAAAACGTATAAAATGGACATAATCGTTCCGGCAAATGACTCTACTTTCCAGAACTCTTCTTTTTCTTTTGAATCAGTTGCTTCTGCTGAGAAGTTTATTTTTGACAGTAACGGAAGAACTACAATGAGCTCAGGGCAACAGTCAGCTGTGAGAATTGCAAATAACAGTATAAGCATAATTAAAACGCTTCTTAAAGGGCTTTATGGTACCTCTATCGGAGCTGCTTCTATAATCAATATGCTCTTACAACAACAGGACTACAATAAGGCTTCCATTGAATACATGTGGCAAAACAGACGTATTCTTAAAATGAAGATATGGAACGGATGGAAGTTCAAATATCTTGTAATAAAAGATTGTGATATAACTAAGACAGGAGAAAACGGAGACTATTATGAAGGGACACTTACCTGTCAGGAAGTTCCTATTCTGACTTTCAGAAAGCAGGAAGCTTCTGCTTTAAGCATTATGTCTGGTATATCATCTAAACTTGGTACAGCACAGAAGGCTGTAACTAAAGCTTTTATATCTGCTATGTCAGCAACTTTAGGAGAGTAACATGACTATAGACCTTTCACAAGTAGATTTCAGTTATGATTTTTTTGCTTCAACAATGCCTGATGGAAGCACGCTTGTCTTGAACAATGTGTCTGAGGACTTTAAGGACAGTAATGCTATTGTTACAGAAGTAAAGCAGATAAATATTCTTATACAACCTTCTGACGGAAGCAGTAATCTTCTTTGTTCTTCTGTTATAGGTACAGGGAATGACAGGTTTATTTTGACTTCAGGACACAGTGAGTATTTAGGCAAAGTGCTTACTGAGGATAACATGAAATATTGCACTATAGAAATGTATGAGGAAGAAGATGAGTAACGAAAAAGCACCTTACACTTCCCTGCTTCAGGACAGATTCAAGTGTGAATTGGGAGCACTGGATGTTTTTGACAAAGTAATAAACTTAAAGCTTACTCTTGCCGAGAAAAACAAAGACGGGAATCTTGTTGAGAAAGGAGAGTACATAATTAGAAGTGACTATGAAATGTATTTTCCTCACATGATGGAAGCTGTAGCTGACGGTGAGTTTGACGGATATAAAAAGATGAATAAATGTTTTATCCGTAAGTGCATGTATAAACCGTCAATTAAAGTGCAGTACAAGCGTGTATCGATGAGTACACCTGTGTCCATAGACATTTTCATTAACAACTTTTACATGCTCGATAAGAACGGAAAAATGATAAGAAGCTTCAACAATGAAACTTTTCAGCTTACGAAAGTTGAACTCGCTATGGGATACTTCGGTCAGTTTGCTGAGAGCCTTTCAGGAAAAGCAAAGACAGGAATAACGGTTAAAGACCTCTTTGATTTTGATGCAGAAAAACTTAAAGGAAACGGAATTACCCTTATTACAATGGATGGGGTAAGTTACGTTCAGACAGATAAGCTTCCGCCGGACATGACAGTGCACATTCATGGCTTTGTAGGAAACCTTTACTCTGAAGGCTTACAAAGTATTGCTTCAGAGAAAGGTATTCCTGATAATTACAAGGAAATCATTAAGAAAGCCTATTGCATAAATTACAATAATATGAGCAGAAACGGAAGGGGAACTATCCTTGAAGAAACATTTTATCAGGCTGTAACGAGGCATTATGTGCGGGAAGGTTCTCTTCCTGAGAATACTACAATACAACTTACAAGCTCTACGGATTTCACCACTTCTAAAACTTTGTCTGAAAAAGATGCTTCAAAGTATGGAGTACAGGTTTATTTTTCTAAGGGAGCAAGAGAGTTTGCAGAAGAGTACGACAAAGAGAAGATACAGTATGATGATAAAGGAAATGCAGTGCTTCCTAAAGCTCTGACAATTCCTGCTGCAAAGTCAGCTTTAGAGAAAATGAACTGTATTAAAAATGTATACGGACTTTCAAGTCTTGGCATTGAGCCGATTGTATCTAACGGGAATATACTTGTGTACAGAAATGATGAGCTTACAGATATATCGAACATGTTGGATAAGACAGAGCTTGAAAAGATTTACTCTAAAGATACAGTGTCTCTTTACTGGAAAGATAAGCTTCCTGCGGTGTACAATATAACTACAGATGCACTGTGCACGATTGTGTGTCCGTTCTTTTTCTTCCTGAATCCGTTTCAAAAGTTTTATTTTAAGTCACGCTATGCTTTAGGCGGTCTTGTATCATATTATGCCAACTTCAATGCTTCAGAAGATGAGTTTTACGCCTTGTGGCAGACAGTTTCTTTTGCTACAGTAGAAGACGTAAATGAGTGCACTATTGTGTGTACAGGAAAGCGGAGGTAGGGATGAACACAGACAATAATCTTCTTAAGGCTTTAGGGCTTACTGAATCAGATATTTTTCACAGAGCTTTAGGTTCTACCTTCATTGTAGAGTTTGGAATAATTAAAGACATTCCTGCTGACGGTATTGTTACGGTAGAAATGTCAGCAGCAAATACTAAAGAAGATATAATAATTACAAACTGTATTCTGGCTTCTATAGCAACTGCATCAATAGCTGTAAACATTGTTCCACAAATAAATGACAAGGTAATAGTCCTTTTCCCTCGTAAGTTTGCAGGGAGAATGTTTCAGGCTTCAGTAAATGAATCTATAGTCACTGAAAGTTGTGACGGATACGTCCTTACAGGCGGAATAGCTTTCCTTGTAAATCAGATACAGCCTTCCTTTCATAAAAATAATGTTACTGTAAATGAAAATGGAGTGAGTATAAATCTTGCTTATTCTGAAGATGACAGTAAGAATCTTTTCACTGTACAGATAAATCCTGATGGAACATGTGTCTTAAACTCAAATAAATCAACAATAGATATAAATAAATCAGGCATGACTATTCAGGATGAAAACGGAAACAAAATTGAAACCTCAAGCAGTTCCCTTAAGATAAACGGTAAATTGGAGATAACAACATGAGTAGTCTTGCCGTACAGGGATGCACTGTCCAGATAACTTCAGGACAACAAGCAGCTTCCATTGTAATAGTAACGCAACCTTCCTCTGCTATTAAGGTAAATGGTACAGGCGTTTATTTTGGGGACATTGATGTGCAGCTTACAACTCTGTCACAGGGAAACCTTACCTGTCCAAGTGGAACAATAACAATAAGTGGTACAGTAGAAGACGTATGTGAGCTGAGCGGGGAAAGCAGTAAACCTGCGGTACAGGAAGGAGATGAAGGAGAAGCAACTTTAACATTTACTGACTCTTCTACAGGTAGCTCTACGCCTGTAAAAGTAAAAGTAAAGATAACGGACGCAGGACAGTCAGATGTAACGGTACCTTGACCGCTCGTAAAATACGAAGTATAATCAGGGTATGGACGTTAAGGTTTATACGAAGGAAGCCGTAAGACAACCTTCCGGCACAGAATACGTAATCTCTCCAAACATAATAGACATTTATCCTGTCATAACTACAGATGAAAACAATAATGAAATTATCACTGGAGCAGAGCTTTTAACTGAAGAAAAGGACATCACTGAACAAGCATGTGCTCTTGCAACTATATGGCAGAAAGGCTTAGACCCTCTTGACCTTACTGATGGCATAAGGTGGAGTGAAGCAATTCTTGAAGAGATAAACGTAGTACAACTTATGGAAGATATTACTAATGCTGTAGCAAAAGTAACACCTGCCGTGCAGGTAAACTTTGCTACAGTTACAGATGCTAACGGTAATTCGTTCTTAAAATACACATTACAGGCGGTGGCATAATGGAAATTAAGACTTTTGATACTATTCTCACTTCTCTGTGCAACTGGTTTGATGAACTTATTGCTCCGAGAAGAATAACAAGAAGCAATACGAACATAATTTATCTCTTACTTAAAGCAATATCTAAAGGCTTTGAAGTAATAAATAATGTATGTGTTGTTTTAAGAAATAAGTTCGACCCGGCTTCCTGCTCAGAAGAAGACCTTGAGAGCGTAGCCACTCTTGTTGGAACAGAAAGACTTTTGGGGTCAGCTTCAGGTCTTGCTATTACAGTAAGTAACACGGGAGACAGAGTTTCTATGGCTTTGCAGCGTGGACTGTACAGTTATGCTTTAGATGAAGATACTGTATTTGTCTTTGAAGTGCTTGAAGATAAATCTATAAATCAAGGCAGTTCTGTAGAATACATAGCTATGTCTGAAAAGATAGGCAGATTTCCTGTAACAGCACAGGAAAAGATTGACGTTACTTGGGACGGAGGTGTAGTACCAGACGGACTTACATTTTCTTGTTCTGACAACAGTAATCTTTTAGGAGAACCGGAAGAAACTTTAATTGAGTTTAGAAACAGAATCCTTTCAGACACAACAAGACAGTTTACAATTAAAGAGCTTGAGGATAAACTTAAGAGACTCCCTTATTTATTTGATGCCAGAATCCTGTTTAACAATACCTTCACGCCTTTAACAGAGGAAAGCTACACGATTCCACCTTTCTACATGGCTGTATTTTTTGAAGGCTCAGCACGAAACGAAATTGCTGAAATTGTGGCTTCAAGTAGTATTTATCCGACATTAAATGTTTTAGGTGCAGTTAAAACAAGCTTCAGAAGCGATGTTTTTGTAAATGGAGAGTATAATGTGTATATTATACCTTTTACTCGGTGTGACTATGCAGCTTCAGTTACGATTAAACTTGATGATGTAACTTTAACGTTAGCTGAAGCTCGTGAAAAGATACAAACTTATTTGTACAACAATTTCAGAGGGCATGTGCATAAAGATTATGTTAAAGAAGAGGATTTTTATAGTAAATTAAAGGAATCTCCTATTGCTGGAGTTGAAATACTTAACGTAGATTTCGTTTTAGGAAATGAAACAGTGCCCTATGTTTCAGTTCCGACTTCGCAAATACCTTATTTGACTTCAGTTACTGTAACGGAGGCTTAAATTGAGTAAAGAGTTTTTCAGGTTTTTGAGAGGAGAAATAAACGGTTATTATTTGACAAGACTTAATAATCTCTTAAATCTGGCAAGTCAAGACATTAAAGATTTTTTATCAAACTTTAAGCACATGCAGTTTGACCTGAAATCAATGCCTCCTGATGTAGCTTATGGTTTAGGAGCTTTTGCAGGTGTACATTTAGCTAACTTAAGCACTGAGACAGGATATGGTATTCTGAGGTTTACGGAAAGCAATAAAGTAAACGGACAGGAAAGATCAGAAAGAGGACTTTTAAGCAGAGAAACAGAAGGATTTGACTTTGTGCACACTGAACAGGACGATTATCCTTCTGACATTAACTTACTGTCTACAGATGATTTAAAGAGCAGTATGGTAGGGGACGAAAGTGTTGAAGGATATATAGCTTCTTCCAGTACACCTGATGATGTTCTTGACAATAACGGGAATGTTAAGCCTTCTGCTGTGCTCCCTTCTCCACCTTTAGATGAAGCTTATACTGATTTTTACGGTAATAATTTCCTTTATCTATGGGACGGAACTTTCAGAGTAACTCCCATAAGCTATGCCATGTTCTTTGAACTCTTTAAGGTAATGCAGTACATACGTTACAATGGAGTGAATATAAAGTCTTTTGTGCAAATGGTAGAAACAATATGTCCCTGCGGTTTTGTTACAATAGTAAGTATCGAAAAAAACTTAGAGACAGTATCGTTTACTGTTACTTATAGAGTAAATGAAGTAGTTGTCACGTCACAACAACAACGTTTGGAGCTTCTTAATTACCTTGTAACAATGAAGTTTCCTCAGTTTGTTATGGTTATGGAGGAATAGAAATGGCTTTACTTGATGTTTTCACACAACTTACAGCTAAGCTTACTTCACTTAAAAGCAATAAGGTTGTTTCTTTTGCATATACACAGGATGCTTACGTCACGGACGTAGTAGCAACGAATGAAAATAAAGGTAACAGTATCCCGGAAGCTACGGAAGAAGCAACTGCCACTAATACAAGAGTTCTCACTAAGGGAGAGAGAAGTCAGTCTGCTTCTCTTGCACGTAATCTTATAAATCATTTTTTCGGAAGAAGCTCTTTCAACCTTAATAAAGTTATAGATACGGTACAGGTACTTGTTGCTTTAATTCAAGATTCTCTACAGAACGGTACGGGGATAGCTTCGCTTGGCTCGAATGGAAGAGTGCCGGAGAGTCAGATACCGGAAGACGTAATAAATTACAGAGGAGCGTGGAACGCTTCAACTAATACACCAGATTTAAGTACAGTGGCTAAAGAGAAAGGAGATATGTACCTTGTTTCTGTAGCAGGAACGCAGGGAGGAGTTAAGTATTTTGCAGGAGATCAGGTTATTTACAATGGAAGTGTATGGGAAAAAATTGCTTCCGGTAATGTAGATACAGTAAATCATAAAACTCCGGGAGTTGATAGAAATGTTGTTCTGTACGGAGACGATGTAGAAGCAGATTTACCATATCCTCTGGAAACAAAATATATTCAGGGAACTTGTACTGAGAAGTTTAAAATACAGTGCATTTTCTTCCGTAATAACATGTACATGGCTTCCGTAGAAGGATATGGAATATGGTGGTCAGACGATGGACTTACGTGGACACAGACGAATCAAACAACTAATTCTTTTAGATACATTATATGGGATGACATAAATGATCACTGGTTTGCAGCAGGAAGTTACTGTGGAATATGGAAGGCTTGGAACGGTAAAGATGACTGGGTGCAGGTCGGAGGAACGAACGTCGGGGAGTATAATTATATCTGTTCAGGAGGAAGTTATGGTGATACTTTTGTTGCTTCTAATTCTAATACCGGATTATGGTACTCAGACGATGGAGACGGAGACACATGGACTCAGGCTACAGGTGTAACTTCCACTTACAGGTTCAGGGAGATAATTTATCTTTCTACAGGAAAGTGGATAGCATGTTCTGAAGCGCATGGTTTATGGGCTTCTCTGGATGCTGTAAACTGGACACAGATAACTGGCGATACATCTTCTTTAAACTTTAATTCAATTAAACAACTCAACAACGGAAGGCTCATTGCTTCTGCTTCAAATGGAATGTGGTATTCCAGTGATTCAGGAGTTACTTGGACTAGAAGTGAAACCACTCCCAGTACTTATTTCTACTACATAGAAGTTGACGGTAACTTTGCAGTTGTTGGAGGAAGTACCAGAGGACTTTGGTGGACGGAAGACGGAGTAAACTGGACTCAGGGTTTAAGCAGGGCAAATACGTTTTACACAGTGTCAGTAACAACTTCAGAACTTCAGAAGAAGTGGATTGCCGGAGGCTACAATGCAGGTCTGTGGGTATCTTCTGACGGTAAAAACTGGTCACAGTTACCCGGAGAAACTGCTTCCATGAGGTTTGACCAGTATTGTCTTTGTGCTACACCGAGCATTACTTTAGCAGGTGCCACCTTCTATGGAATGTGGTACTCTACTGATTTTGAGACAGTTCATCAGATAAATCTTCCTTTTATTACACAATTTAACAAGTTTGCGTATGCCTTTAATAAGTGTATTGGTCTGGCAAATAGAGGCTATTATTATTCTGAGGATGGAGTAACGTGGAAGCAGTCGCCTGACCGTACTTCTAATATATTTTATATGGTTGCTTCAAATGGTACTCTGCTTGTTGCTGGAAGTGGCTCTGTACTTCCGACATGGAGCGAAGACGGTGTAAGGTGGACTTTAGGTACAGCAGATATAACAAACACACCTTGTAATTACATTATTTATTCTGCTTCCAGACAGGAATGGTTTGCCGGAACAAACGGAAAAGGCATTTTACGTTCTTCTGACGGTAAAAACTGGGAGCAATGCAATACAGCAGACTCCAGTATTTCTAGTTATGCAGTGCCGTATTTATGTTGTGTAGGTACAATAGTCTTAACAGGAACATATCAACATGGAATACTTAAGTGTTCATCAACTCCTGCTGTAATATGGACACACTGTACCAGTTCAGATTCCAGTTTTCAAACAGCTACTTTTCGCTTTATTATGTATAATGAAGAAGATTCTCTTTGGTTAGCCGGAAGTGACGGAAGAGGTATCTGGTGGTCAACTGACGGAACTTCTTGGACAAAGGGAACAGGTACATCAGGCGGAGCCTACCGTACTATAGCATATCATGACGGACTTTATCTGGCAGGAGCTAATGGACTTTACAGTTCAACTGATGGTAAAAACTGGGCTCAGCTTCCGACAACTTCAATACCTTATTTTAATGTAACTTCAGTAACTTATGCAGACGGGATGTGGATGATAACAAGTTCAACTGACGGAGTATGGTATTCAATAGACGGTAAAAAGTGGAAGCAAGCAGAGACTGAAGGCAGCAGTAACTTCAATACTACTCTGTATGTTCCACAACTGAACAAATGGCTTGCCGGAAGCAGTAATGCCGGAGCTTTTTCAGCTAGAAAGCAGACAAAAGCATCAATATCAGATATAATAAGTTATCTGAAGGAAAAGTTCGGATATACTACAACATAAGGAGATAAATGTATGTCTTTCAGGGAAACCCTAGAGCCTCTGTTTAATTTAGGACAAAAACTAGCACAGAATAAAATGGCTAATTTTGCTTATGACGATTACGCTTATAGTCACGATATAGTCAATGGTGTAAGCACATATGACTATAATCAACACAATAACATTCCTATAGCAGATATAAACCTGCTGAAGATTAACTATTCCGTAAGTGCAAAAGGATTCAGAAGTGTAGTAAGTGTTCTGCCTCGTATGCTTGTAAACCACATGTTCGGACGCATATCTTATAATCTGAATAAAGTTGTAGATTTACTTACTACTATGCTCTCTTCTTTCCTTCAATATCTGGGAAAGCCTTACGGAATTGCAACTCTTGATGAGAATGGGCGCATACCATACTCTCAGCTTCCTTTATCTGTAGTAGAATATAAAGGAGCGTGGAACGCTCAGACAGACAGTCCTAAACTTTCTCCTGACAGGGCAATTAAAGGTTACACTTTTACTTCACTTCTGACTACAGCAAGCGGAGCTTTACATTTTATAGCAGGAGCGGAGTCACACGGGTTATGGGGTTCAACTGACGGCAAAGCATGGGAAGATATATCTCCTTCAGGAGCATCCTACTATAATTTCCTGTGTGCTGCAACTGACGGAAATATTACTGTAGTCGGAGCTTTAGATCACGGGCTTTACTGGTCAACCGACAGAAAAACTTGGACTCCTATGAGTACAACTTCCATGCAATTATGGACTTTCATGGATATACAGTTTGCTGACGGAGTATGGATTGCCTGTTCTGCTCAGCATGGAATATGTTACTCACTTGACGGTAAAAACTGGACACAAAGTTCATCTGTTGACTCAATCAGCTTCAATAAAGTTCTTTTTGCAGATGCAAAATGGGTTGCCTGTAGTGAAGAGAATGGTCTCTGGTACTCTGAAGACGATGGTAATTCTTGGACGAAAGCAACTGGTACAAGTTCTACCAGTCACTATAATGTTATTTTTGCTTCCGGTATATGGGTTACTACAAGTAATTACGGAATATGGTGGTCAGAAGATGGTACTCAGTGGTCACAGTCTACTGAGTATGCAAGTGACGCCACAAGGTCAATAGCTTACGGTAACGGTATTTTTGTTGTTACCATTGACAATACACTTGCTGCTTGGTCAGAAGACGGAAAAACTTGGACTTCCTGTACCTATACAGGCACTCTGGCTACAATGCGACAGGTCATGTATTCAGATGGTGTCTGGTTAGCAGTAAGTCACGACAGCGGAGTTTATTATTCAGAAGACGGAAAAACTTGGTCACAGGCAGTGTCAGCAGGAAGTGAGTTCTCTGATTATAGATATAGAGTTCAAACTATAGCGTATTACTCAGGAACGTGGGTAGTGTTCCCTACAGATAATGGTTCTTGGTGGTCTCCTGACGGCGAAAACTGGTCTACAGCTACAGGTGTTTTCGGAGACGAATACATAGTTGGGACAGGAGGTACTCAGGATTTGGGAGAAGGTTCAACTGCGTATACTCCGGGAGACAGAATTATCTTCAACGGGTCAATATGGCAATGTATCCCTGCGGGTAATATAAGGACAGTAAACGGTCTTTCACCTGACAATGAAGGAGATGTTGAAGTAACTGCTTCAGATATGACTACTCCTGATGTTACGGGAATAGACCGCAGAGCAATAGGTCGAACTTTAACTAGAGGAAACATGACTTTGACAATACAACATATCACTTACGGAAATGGTATTTTTGTAGGAGCTGTTCCTCATGCGGGAGGTAGTCAAGTTTCTGACCGGATGTGTTACTCTATTGACGGAAAGCGCTGGTTTGTAGCCGACAATGACACAACGAACAGCCAGCTGTCACCTCGCGCTGACCCTGATTCAACTGGAGCTATTCCTAACCCTAGACAAAGAGTTCTTGTTTATGCTAATGGGGTATTCCTGTGTGCTAGAAAAGCGCTGAATAGCACACGGTCTATAATAATCCGCTCGACTGACGGAATAAACTGGGAGGATACAAGTCTCAAAAGAAGTGGAGCATCAGACTATGATAACCAAATACAGAAAATATGCTTTGGCGGTAACGTGTGGGTAGCTCAAACTATTAACGAGACATTCTACTCTGAAGATAACGGAATTACTTGGCAGAGTATATCAGAGCCTTTACCTTCACATCCGCAAGATGATTTAGCTTATGTTAATGGAAAGTGGTTCTGTTATGACTATCAAGCAAAAGTTATCCACTATTCTAATAATGGGAAAATTTGGTCTACTAGTTCAAGTGTAACTGATAACTCTAGTACCTGCATTTATGGTTACACTCCCTATAATAATCTATGGATTGCCGGAGGTTATGAAGTAACTGGACATGCTGCTCTCTGGCGGTCAAATAACGGCAGCTCTTGGACAAAGGTAACGACAAATCTGGACTATCCTTTTTATGAGTTTATTCAAACCTCTAGTGAACTGTTAGCTTACTCTAGGTTTACTGTTATGTCTTCTACTGACGGGAAAAACTGGTCTTTAGTCAGCACTACACCTTCAGCAGGGAACATAAGGTTTGATTTTCCTATACTATCTGTAGACGGAAAGTACATTACTTGTAGTGACCTTGACTCCTCAGTGTACAAGTCCAGTAATGGCAAAGTATGGATCAAAGGAGGAAATATCACCACCTATTACCAGTACAAAGACATTACTTATGGTAAATACATGTTGTTAGTAGGTACAGACTACGGAGCATGGTGGTCAGAAGGTACTCCTACAAACAATGTACAGGAAATACTGGACTGGCTTCTCTATATTGCAGACCAGCAGTACTCAAGTTAAAACTACAGAGAGCATATTGCATAAAGCCTCTTTATGACTTATAATGAAAGCATAAGGAGGCTTTTCTTATGCTTAAAGGTATTAAACAGTCAGACAGAGAACTTCTTCCCGTAATAAGGGACTACGGGTGTCTTTTCCTATGTTTTGCAGACGCTTCTCCGCTTATTTTTGAAGGGAGTGAAGGAAGAAAAGCTCTCAACAAGATATGGAAAGAAGCTGAGAAAAAGGGTTACATATCCGGTGATTTAAATCATGACGGTGATTACAAAGATGAAGGAGAGGCTGAGGTAAGAAACCACAATGCTCTTGCAAATGAGTTTTTTGCTCTTTCCGTAAGATATGACAATAAGCACCATGCAGCAGATGAAAAAATCCCTTCTAACGTAGCCTTTGTTTTCGGACGCTATGTTTACATTTACGGACATTTTGTACGTCTTAACAAGTCCAAAAAAGTAATTTTTGATTCATTCGGTACATCAAACACCGTGAAGAACGGAAAATTAGATTCTATGAGATTCTATTTTACAAATTAAAAGGAGAGACTATGCAGACTAAAATCTACAATGCGTATCGTATTACGCACAAAAATGGCAGCATTGAGGACATCAATGCCCTTGATATGGTTCAGGCTCTTGAAAATATGGAGATACCTGATACAGAATCAAAAGTCGTTCAGATATTCCTTGTCAAAGAGAATGTAAGAACTCTCGTGGAAGATGAAAAAGCTGAGGTTATTTTCTCTGCTATAGTAGCAGAAGGAGGCACTGGTTCTATTGCAACTCCTGCAAGCGGTAAAATCCACGTAGGTGACAGTATTGCACTTAAGGCAATTCCTGCAAGGAACTATGCTTTTGTGTCATGGTCACTCAATGGAAACGTTATCTCTACAGATGCTTCCCTTGACTTTACAATACCTGAACTTCCGCAGGGAATTGATACTGCTGTATTTACAGCTACGTTCAGGCTTGCTCCTGTAGCTTGGACAAGTGAAGTTTCTCCAGCCGCAGCTTCTACTGCTGGTTGTGTAGCCTTCCCTCTCTCTGGCTCTGCTGTTGCAAACTCAGAGCTCTCTCTGATTGCTGTTGAAGCAGAAGGATTCACTTTCAACCACTGGGAAAGAAACGGTGAATCTATCGGAACGAACAAAATCCTTACAGCTGAAGTTACTCCGCTTGCAGAAAATGAATCTGCTTGCAAGTACGTTGCTGTATTTACAGAGGACTAAGGGAGTGAGCCATGTCAGACCAGACTGAAAAAATCAAC
>Ga0256407_10001133_pt1 | contig 58709 bp, 62 predicted proteins | sample RumenRJG_04DNA_FD_193489 | JGI IMG/M metagenome (GOLD analysis project Ga0256407, IMG submission 193489) | Bovine rumen microbial communities from Lethbridge, Alberta, Canada - RJG_04 | ecosystem: Host-associated > Mammals > Digestive system > Stomach > Rumen | place: Canada: Alberta... | reverse complement strand
CAACATATGTTATACTTGTCATGGTGACTCCTCCTTGTATGTGGTTATCATACTTGTTTTTTTTACACTTTTAGTATGACAGATTAATCCACGTTTTGCAAGTCAGGGGTCACTTCATATTATCTACAAATACCGATTTATATTAGTTCTATCATATCAGAATTACGCGGGTTTGTCCATCATCAAAACAATTATTTTAGTTTTCTTCCGCAAGTCGGGCAAAAAGAAATCCTGCATGAATTGTCAGTGCCTTCACCTTCAAAAACAAGCTCAAAGCAGTTGGCGCGGATTGATTTCCTTATGTAGAACGAATCGTTGTTTTCGACCGCAGGGAAATCTGCACCGAACGCATAATCGCCCTCGACACGAAGATTTTGACAACAGGAACAGGGTGTGGATTTTTCTTTGAAAGAAATTAGCGTCATTTGTATTACTCCTTTATGCTTTTATCATTTTGGCGGCGGTGGGCTTCAACACAGCGTTGACCTCTGCTGCCTTTGATTCCTCAAAACGGAAGATGATTTTGTCGGGATGTGAGGTGCTTTGACGGTAATCGTCCATATTCTGAAATCCTGCCTGATGCAGCTTGATATACTCGTCGCGCGTAACTTCCCAATACTTGTACTTGGGTTTTGCGCCTTGCAGCATATCGTTGAATTTTTCGGGATCAATAACGGTTACGTCAGATTCAGACGATTTTGATTCCGTCAAATCCTCGCTGATAACAAACTCACCTTTCTCAATCAGGTAATCGGATATCTTGGTCGCGTCCTTGATTGCCCTGAACAACTCATTAGGATTGTTTTGCAAAACGCTTATCCAATTCTGAACGTAGGCGGTGTGATTTTCCATCTGCGGAGCCTGCTCATAATTGATTCCCGTCGCGCTTGCAGTGAACGCCGAAGCGATTTCCGCGCGGAGCTCCTCTTTGGCGTAGCTTTCGCTGCCAAAACTGCCTGTCAGATCACGGTTCAGACGGTGTGCAGCTCCGGAAGCGTGAGCCGCTTCATGAAGAAACACCGACATATAGCTGTAAGTATCATCGAATTGCTCCACGGTGGGCATACGCACATAATCCTCCGATGGACTGTAATAGGCACGGTTGCCGCCCTCGCGCAGCTCAAGACGCATATTTTCCAATAGCTTGTCGCGGGCAGCAAGCAGCTCAACACTGCTGAATTCTGTCCGTTCAGCTTTTGGCAGTTTGGGAATACCGTCGATTTGGTCGCCGTTGAACACCGTAAAAACATTGGAAACCGGCTTGACACGTTCTGAAAATTCCTCGTCGGTAAGGGTTTGACGGAGCTTTTCAACCTGAGCCGTCGTCAGCTTTTTCTTGGTTTCTGTATCAAACATAGACCAAAATTCCACGCGCGTTCCTTTTTCGCCCTTGTTGACCTTCCAACCCTTTGCTTTTGCCTGATTGAAAGTACACCAACGCGGATCGCTGTAATTCTTCTGCATTGCGACGCAGGACAACCAGAAAAAATTAAGCCCGTGATAACCTCTGCCTGTAACGGCGTTATGCGGTGTTCCGACGCTGTGCCAGTCTTGGTGCCACGGGATTTCATCATGTTGGAGCGCAGCAATAAACTCATTTGCGATTTGCTCGCGCATTTTATTCAGTTTACTCATAGACTACTTCATGCTCCCAATCATAGATAATTTCTTCGTCAGGCGATTCTTCAAGATTATCATCCTCGAAGATAACGCCGTTTTCTTCTGCGAATTGATCTACATTCATGGTGTCACCTCCTTATAACTTCAATTTTCTGTTGTGCGCTGTTGGGACGTTACCTCGCAACGCGGCTTCAATTGCTTGTTTCTGTGATTCTAAAAATACCACATTATACTTGCCGTCTTTGGTTCTGAAAACAGCAAATTCCAATGTGGTATTTCTCAGTTGCTTATATTGGTTGGCGTAGACAACCTTGTAACAGATTTTCTCGCCTGTTTTTTCTGCTTTGGCTTTGATTTGTCGGTTGATCGCGGCGTTGCGTTTGAAGAACGTGTCCTCGCTGCTTTTTTCCTCTCTGTTGGGATAAAGCATATCGAGGATTTTCTTTTTATCCTCCGGTGCAAATGCGATATTGAATGAATCGCCCTTTGCATAGCAGGCGAACGTGATACAACGCTCGCGCAGCATTTCCACCTGTTCGGCGGTCACGCGCAGATAGCAGAGATTGAGATTGTGTCTTTTCAGCTCCGCCGTGATTTTTCTGTTACGGATCAGCTCTGTCTGTTTGACAAAGCTCTCTGTCGGAACGCCGAGAACGGCGGCGACGCGCGGCAAATCCGTTTTCTTGATCGTCGTCATGCCCGTTCCCGTTTTCAGATCGACGCGGCTTGATAACAGAATACTGTTATTGAGCAGCCTGCTGATTTGCCATGCGTACAGCTTTATTTGCACCGATTCTCCAAACGTGTTAACAATGGTTTTGTACGGAATATTCCCGATAATCCGCTTACCGTTCTTGTAATCAATAAAGCTGTATATTTTATTCTGAGTAGAATAGCCTTTGATTTTACGCTTCTTCGTTTTGCCTGTCAGATTGCAAATTAGGCGTATCAATCGCAGCGTAAAAAGGAACGGATTCCTGACAAACAGATTCGGATTGGCGTAAAGATGTTTCGGCACCTTTATCCGTTCCGCGTATTTCTTTTCGTACCGTTTCCAATTCACGGCGGCGAGCTGATTGTAATAATCATAGTTCGGAATATGATAGCGCTGCTGTTGATTTTGCGGCTGCTTGGGTTTCTCAGCGGTGGACGAAATATTCAATTTCTTTTCGATACTGCTTTTGGAATATTTACGCCCAAATTGCTTTGCGAGCGTGTCGGCGCGGATTCCTTTTTTCATTCCGTTTTTGCGGAAGGTGATATTTTGATTGGTAAAATTGACCTCATAGCCTTTCACCTCAAGGAAAACGATAAACTCAATTTTGTTCTTGCAGGATTCAAGCGCCGCGTCCAAATCACGCACCAAATTGAATTTCCAACTTCGACCCTGCATAGCGGCGTTGCGCGTGGCTTGATCGAGCGGCGAATACTTCGCGGCGTTCTCTTTTTCAATCACGCTGAGGTTGTACCGATAACAAAGCTCGTCGGATACCTTGCGAATCATTTTCAGCGTCGATTTGTTTTCATAAAACTTTTTCCCGTCGATCAGATTGACGGAGCTGATAATAAAATGATTGTGTATATGCTCACGGTCTTTGTGCGTAGCCAACACAACCTGATAATCGGGGAAACAACGCTCGATCATCTGTTTTCCGATTTCATGGGCAATCTCAGGAGTGACTTTATCATCGGGAGAGAATGATTGGCAGATATGCGAAGCGATAATACCCTTGTCCTGACGAAGCATAATCCTCGTGGATTGAAACTCTTTCGCCACCGCGTCAATGTCGGAATCATTCACGCAGTTGTGATAATAACAATCGCTTGCCTTTTCGTCTTTTGTGATATAGGCAAGCGCTTCTGATAAATGAACTTGCGTTTTGATTTTTGGCGAGATTGTTTTAACAATAGCCATCCATCACATTCCGAATTTGCTTTCAAGTTTCTCCATTCGGTTATCCATATTGCCCATACGATTAGAGAGAATCCGAAGGGTTGTAACAATTTCTTCAAGAATAATCGCGTTCTTCACGGAATCGTTTTGTGTATAATCCGGTTCGGATTCGTAGATAAAAGAAATGAATTCAATCAGAGAATCTCTGCATTCCTCAACCATGCCCTTGACTTCGGAAATGCTGTACTCGGAGATATAGCGATTCATATTTGCGACAGCCGCAATCTGATTGATGTTATTTCCAATACGCATGATTTGGTTAATCAATTCTCTGGAATCTTCACAAATCACGATTCGCTTTTTGTTTAGGACAAAAGTAAAATATTCGCTGATTGAAAGATTCATCATCTTAGCGTGTTCGCTTAGTCTTTTCTTTTCTGTTGGAGTCATTGTGATATGTAAATGTTCAGTTTTACGTTCTTGTTCCATTTTCAACCTCAATAGTAGTGTAAATTTCTTTATTTTTTTCTGTTGGTTTTAACCCCAAAAATCGCCTGCGATTTCGGGGTTGCGAGCATAGAATTTATGTTCATACTATGAACAAAATTCGCTCGTTAGGGAGAAACCCTAAAACCCCGTTTTCGGCAAATCCGAAAGAAAAAACCAATCACGTTGTTCAGCTGTAAAAGCGCGTTTTACAAAATCGGATCAAGCGAAGAATCCTCACCGTTTTTGGGATTTTGCGAAATAGCGGCGTTCGGGAAAATTCTGTTGAAATCTTCAACGCTGGTGATTCCGCTTTCTTCAAGCGAAGAACGAATAATTGCAAATTCATCATCTTGGATCGCTTTTTCCAATTTCTTTTTCTGCGCGTTAAGCCTTTTGATGTTGTCTTTCGCTTTGGCTATAACAGCGTTCTCCCGTTCGATTTGCTCCAATATTTTTTGGAGCTTTTCTTTTTTGTCCGTTGCCATTTTCAACCTCCGTTTTCGTTACCAACGGTCAAAGAATTTGACGTTTTCATATTGCAAAATGAAATTCTGCGTAGAGTGAAAATTGCCGGGGTCTGAATTATAATAATCCTCGGTACACATATAAAATAGCCGGTGCTTGACAGCGAGCGCGTTTTCATCAAAAATAAATTTTGCAGCGTCAACGGCATTTTGCGATTTGCAATCCGTATCGCCGACATAGCCCATTCCGATTATCAGATTATCCATTGATGTGTAGTGATCGTAGACGATCGCGCATTTTATCGCCTGCGCTACCAATGCCGCGCCCGTAAAGCTTCCGCCAAATTCACCTGTCAGCAAACGCTCTAACAAATCTCTGTCATGCTCTGAGAGCTTCACTTGCGGCAACTTGAAATTCGCGTCGTCAACCTTCGTTTTCAGCAAAACCGAATCCTCGTTTTTCAAATCCACATTTTGGATTTCCAAAATATTCTGCGTTCCGGTTTTGATAACCTCATTTACGGCAGGCGTGATAATGGATTCCGATTTTTTGAAGCTGTGCCACGGGTGATCGTTGAAATAAGATTTTTTATATTTGCAGCTTTTCAAACCGTTTTGTCCATGCTGAACGATTTGCGATTCACCGATCAGCATATCGTCCGCGTCGATTTTTTCGGTTTTATACGGTATGATTTCTTCCCGCGTTTCTTCCTTGTATTCGATTTTGGTAATAACGATAGTCTGATCATCGGTTATCATATCCGACAGCTCCCAGCCCATCACGTCGTCCTTGCCGAGCTGAATATGCAGACGGTTCAGCGTATTTCCAACCGTATCCTGCGGCACTTTGTAATCTTTCATCTTGCCGTGATACTCGATGTGAACGGTTATCGGCGGTTTGGGTAGAATCTCGTTTTTGTCATAAAGAACACGCACCGATTTTTTCTGCGGTTTTATTTGATTCGGCAAATCTGTCCGTGCGTGAACGGTAAGGGAAACGCAGATTGTCGTCAAAATCAAAACGCCGATCAACCCGATTTTTACAACGATTGTTTTACTGCGGAATATCAATTTTCTCATCACCTTTCAGCTTGTTTTCGAGGAAAACGATTTTATAAACCACAAAATCGTGATACTTCTTTCGCTTATAAAAGCGTGAACGGTAATAACCGCTGACCGCTATCAAATCCCCTTTGTGAGCGTATTCACAAAGATTTTTTGCAATACGGTTATAGCAGACTAATTCGGGAAAATCCGTTTCTCCTTTTTCATTTTCAACCGCAAGCTGAAAGAAGCAATACGGAGCGTCTTGTCCTTCTGACGGATTACGCAATACGGGGTCTTTGGTAATACGCCCGATAAAATGTGCAACGTTAAGCATGATTATTTATACCTTCCTGTTTGAGCTTTGCTTTATTGCATTTTCGCTTTTTGTGTATTATTGTAAATCCAATAATAAGAGAAATCGCGCCGACGGCGATCACAACGCCCGCAATCGGTATCACAGGCATTCTCTTTGTGTTTGAGTGTATTTGTATTTCATCAGCCGTCGCCGTTTTCTCAATGTCCTGCACCCGCTGTGCGTGAACGAGCAGACGATGGCTGTTAATGCCATAAGGATAACAGGTAATCAAGGTCAGGAGATCTCTGCCTTTTTCAACCTTGAGCTTTTCGATTTCGTCAGGCTCCACGACCTCCCTGTCGCAGACCTTATATGTGAGTTCTTGATTGAGAACATTAATGTAGATGATATCGTCCGTTTCAAGCTCGTCTATATCATCAAAGAACTTTTGAGCAGGATAGCCGCTGTGCGCCGAAATGCAGGCGCGGGTATCTGCGCCGCCTATCGGAAAAGAGGTTTTCTCCAAATGCGCCGCGCCTTTTTTCAGAACGTCCTCGCTTTCTCCGTGATAGATTGGCAGTCTGACATGGATAGATGGGATTTCAACCGTTCCCATAATACCGCCGTCAATATCGAGAATATCAAAGTATTCATTCAAAACGGCTTCGTATTTTTCGGGTTCTTCGCTGAAATAATCCGCAGCAATTATCCTGTTGTACTGTGCCGCTTTGCGCAGCTCTGCTTGTATCTCCGAATCTGAGGAGGTATTGACGTTGCTGTTGTACTCATTGATTTTCGATTCGTTGTAATGCTCATTTATCATATTGCTGACGGTAGGATATAGAAAACAGCCTACGCTGAATATCCCAAACGCGATCATGATTATTAAAAAGCGCCGGTGGGCGCTCCCTGCGCCTTTGGAAGCCTTCTTTTTTGGGGAAGTGTTCATCAACGGCGCGTCATTCCTTTGCAATTTAGATTTCTTTTTCATATATATTTCAGGAGGGACAGACAAAGCTGCCCCTCGTAACATTGTTGATTGACTATCTTCGTTTTGACCCGCCGTTAGTCCGCGGATTAATTCTGCTGCGAGTTATCCATAGGCGGATTGGGTGCAGCGTCACGCTGCCGGCGGGATACAAGGAACATTGCGCCGCCGATTATCAGGGAAATAATGCCTGCCAGATATACATACTGAACGTAGCCGCCTGTCTGCGGTACGATCAGCTTGGTATCGGTTACGGTGACGGTGGAATAACCGTCCGCAGGAGCGTTCTCAACCCATGTGTTGTTAGCGAAGGTATCGAGGTAGGTAACTTCAACGGAGATCGGAATCACCTTGCCGTAAACGTTGTAGCCTTCCGGTGCTTCCAACTCGGCGATGAAATAGTTGCCGCTCTGCACTTTCAGTTCTTCGCCTTTGCCGTTGAGGAAAACGACCTTACCGCTTGCGTCGGAGGTACCTGCGCCCAAAGCGTTCTGCTTGTTGGTGGCATTCGCTTCTGTTGCATAGATCGCAAATTTCGCGCCTGCAAGTGCCGTGCCGTTCTCGTTGAGCTTTGTAACGCCAACGCCGTAAGTGTAAACATATACCTTGTTGCCGGGAACGCTGTCAACGTGAGAATCGTTGCCGTATTTCAGCTCAACATCTTCGTTGGGATTGCCTTCAACGCCGACAACCGCGTGCTTGTTGAGCGTAGCGGAATAAGTAACCAGCACATACTCAACCGCGCTCTCATAGAAAGCGTTGTCTGCAAGATAATTCTTGCTGAGAGCTACGTTGAATTCTGTGTCCTGTCCGTCCTTGATAGAGGTGATGTTGACGGTGTAATTGGTGTTTGCAATCGTGGAGAGCTTTTTTCTGTCCTTGTCAGCGAGATATACCTTAACGCTGTTCTTATCGAAGGTCAGACCCTTGCTCATTTTATCGTAAACCGTGTAAGTGGTCAGCTTGATAGAAGAAGAACCCGCCGTGCTGTTATAGAGCGCGAAATCTACGGTATCGCCAATGCTGACATCGGTATAATTTACATTCTTCTTAGTGGAATTGGTAATCTCCTTAAAGGTTTCGGGCGAATCGTCCGCGACCTTTGTTGCGAGATTGATAGTGTTGATGGTGTAAACCCAACTGTTGTTTTTGAAATAAGGCAGCACAACAACGGAGTTTTCAACCGACTTTACGCCAGCAGGGAAGCCTGTACATTTGACGTAATAAATGCCCTGCTCAAGATTGGAGTAGGTTTTGGTTTTGTCCTTGGAATCAAATACACCGCAGGAAATCGCCGTTGCGGGCATTTCGCTGAGCGCGGGAGAAATGCTGTCGAGCTTGTGAAGGATGTCCTTTGTCTTGCCGGACTTCACTTCGTCTGCAATGCCGTCGAAAAGCGGCTCATAGGCGGTTTCAAAGGACGGAGAGTTGCCGTTTTTCAGCTTGGCAACCTCATACACCTCAAAGGTGTAGCCGGGCTTGTCGCAGCTCACCTTGAAGGATACTTTTTTCGTTTCATCAAGCAGCGTCGCCGCCGATGCGAAAGGAATAGCGGTCATAATAAGCATAAAAACAACGATGGTAACAGCCAAAGATTTTTTAACGATAGATTTCATTATTGTTCACTCCTGTTTTTCTTTGTAAAGTTTCTCTTTTTGATAAATAAAAATACGCCCGTTCCGACTGCGATTGCGACGATTCCTGCCGCGCCCGCGTAATAGAAGGGCATAACTCCGATAGAGCCTGTATTGTACATGACGGTTTTATAGTCTTTTACCGTGACTTCGGGATTCAGCGTGTTCTCGCTGACAGTAAAGTTGACTTTCTTTCCGTAAGGCATGGTGCCTTCGGCAGCTTTGGTTTCGACAAAGTAGTAATCGCCGAGCGGCAGAGAGTTGACAGAGAGATTACCGTTTTGGTTGGTGTCCATTGTCTGCAACTGACCGTTCTCGCTGAACTGATAAACGCCGTCGCCGGTTTTGGTTACGGAGATCGCTTTGTCGTCAGCCGTAAACAACTGCCATTGTGAGCCTGCAAGGGAACCGTTTTTGTCGTCGCGCTTATGAAGTGTGACAGAGCCGACATCAAGTACATTGATCATTTTGACTTGCTGCACCGCTGCGGTATCTCTTACCGTGAATTCAACGTCGGCAGCAGGCTTATAATTGGGAAGTGCCTTGACCTCATGTAGAAGGTAGGTTTTTCCGACAATCAGCTTGCCGTCTACGCGGTGAGGATTGCCGTCGCTCGTCCACGTCGGAACGACTACCGCATTGGTTTCTTTGTCAAGGATTTGCAGTTCAACGCCTGCAAGCGGCTGATTCTTGCTGTTGACCTTAACGACCTCAATCTTGGTTACGTCGTCCTTCATTTTGACCTCGGTAACGGAACCGTCGTCATTCAACGAAAACGTAATGCTGTTGGCGGTGACATATCCTGCGGCGGGTATCTTTTCCGTCAGCACATATTCTTTTCCATACACAAGTCCTTTGATGATATGCGGTTCCTTTTTTGACACCCATTCATCAATCCGAGTGGACAAATTGTCCGCTTCCGCAACGGTGAGCGTTGCACCCTCAATCTCAGTAGAACCAGTGATGTCGGTTTTTGTGATATGCGTTTCGGTTTTCAAGTCCGTCATAGATACCGATAAATCCTTTGTTCCGTCAAAGGTGAATGTTACATCATCGGCGAGCTTATAGCCGTCGGGAGCCTTGACCTCGTGATAGGTGTAGGTCTTTCCTGCAACCAACTCAGTTACTACATAAGGCTCTGTGGTGGTTGTCCATTCGGCTACAACACTTTTATCGGAATCCAAAAGCTGAACCTCTGCGCCCGCAAGCAGCTTGCCGTTTTCATCTTTTTTGTCAAGCGAAACGGTCACAGTGTCATCGACAATAACAGGCATATTAAACGCTTCAACGAATTCCGAATCTGCGGTAGAACTTTCATCGGTAATTTTGAAAACGTGCAGCTCGTCGTCAATGTGGTATCCGGCAGGAGCTTTTGTTTCCTGAATTGTTACCGTTCCGATAGGAATACAAGGATTGCCCGAACCTGTCTGATAAAACGCGCTGCCTTCAACAAGATATTCCGAGGAAAGCCCTGCATAGCCGTCTGCGTCGGTTTTCAGTGTCCAATGCGCCTTTGCTGTTTTACCGGAAATATCGCCCAAAGTGTCGTAATACTTGATGGTGAACTCCGCATCCGCAAGTAGCTTGCCGTTGCTGCCTTTTTTCCGTAGAACAATAGTCACAGGGTCATTTTTAGGCTTTTCATTAGCAGTAACCGAATAGATATTGTAGCCCGTTGCCGAATCTACACTGCCTGATTTCTTGAACGTGAGAACCTCATTGCTCAGAGCAAAGCCTTGTGGAGCGGTGATTTCTTTAGCATAGTAGGTGCCGATATACACGCTTTTATTGTATGCAGCGTATCCGCTCGCATTGGTAGTGACCTCGCCGACCCTCTTTTTGCAAGCTGCGTCCGAGTAAATTCCGTAAACCGCACCCTCAAGGGAATAGCAGGCATTGTTGTTGGTAATACCCGTATTGGACGATTGCTTTTGGAGCCGCAGGACGATTTTTTCATCTTCAACCAAATAAGCGATTGCCTGTGAACTGCTGTTCTGATTGATGACATTAAGTTTGCATCCTACAGGTGTGTCCTGCGATTGGAAATAGGTGTACATCGCATCTATCGCTCTGTTCCAATCCGCATAGTAGTCGAACTTATAGTTGGAACCGTAAGCTCTTGCGGCACATCTGCGTGTCAATCCGTAGTACAAATCTCTGCCCGATGCAGTGATGTTTTGACTGTTGTGATAACTGTCCATCTTTGCTTTGGTTGTGTTGTTAAAACCCGGACCGCCATAGCCGTAATACAGTACCTTCAGCAGACTAACATTGTTTAGCTGCTTGGCTGTGTAGTTTCCACTGCTGGGAATAGGCTGCAAGGGATTGACACAGTATGCGGTATTACCGTCAACAGTAAAGGTTTCACCCTTTACATTGCCGATACTATACCAAAAGTCACTTCCTCGTTTAAGTTCCGCGCCAAACACAGAAAAAGGAATTGCCAGTATAGCAATAATCATTGAAATGGCAACGATCTTTGCTATCCGTTTTGTTTTTTTCAAGGGTATTCTCCTTTCTTTTTTTATTAGGATAGAAGGCGAAAGCAGAATTAGCGGGGGGACTGCGAGAGTTTACAAAGATTTTCATAACTTACCTCATAATACAAAAAGCACAGCCGTTTTAGCTGTGCCTAATACCAACCTGCTTCTCTGACAAGCACTCGCTCCGTCCATGCTTCTTTGACGGTAACGGTTTCCATATGAGATTGTTCGGGAACCGTGACGGTTTTGGTGTCCACCTGTACATAGTCATCGTGGTAACGTCCGCCTTCGCCCTCAAGCGTGTGTTCCTTCATGTGGCTTTGGCAGTTTTCCGTAATATCCGCGCCGCAGACGTTACAGAACGTCCGCCATGCGTAAACAGGCTCCTCGTAGCTGTAGCCTTCTTGGTCTACAACCTTTACCTGTTTTGTTTCGGCAGGGTGATAGACGGTTCTGTATTCCGCATTATGCCATGTTTTGCCTGCGTGTGGGTCGGTCGTAGTTGGCTGTGGCTTGGAAGTCTGCGAATCGCTTTTTGAACTCTGCGACGATGATTGAGAACTTTGTCTTCCCGAATGGGATTGGCTTGGGCTGCTCGATTGTGACGAAGAACTGCCGCCTGATGACGTTTGGTCATCAGACCTACTGTTGCTTGATTGCGACGCGCTGCTTTGTTCGGGCTTTGAGCTTGAGGAACTGCTGCTTGTTTTCGGCTTGACAGTAGTAGGCTGAGTTGTTTCTGTTGTTTCTGTTGTTGCTGTGCTTGACGGCACAACAGTTGTATCATTCTGTTCGGTTGAAGCGATTGTTTCTACAACGGAAACCGAATCATATGTTGCTTCGTCCTCAGTTGCTTTTGATGAAGTGGTATTGCTTTTATTGCCGCAGCCTGTGATTGTTGCAGCAACGAGTGTTGCGATAATAGCGAGAATAACTGTTTTCTTCATTATAAAAACCTCCAAATCAAGGTGGACAATTTGTCCATTATAATACGACGTGCGCCCATTCGCTGTACGCCGTTCCGTTGTTTGCTGTCCGATACAAAGCACGCGCTTCATAGCGGACGTGTATATCGTAGTCAATGATAGCATAGTCGGCATAGGGAACCTTGCTGACGTAGTAGTAGGTGCTTTCGCTGTTGTATCTGTACCTGTACTGATAGTCATTCGCTCCCTGCGAGTATGCGCCGAAAATGACATGGTTATCGTTATCAATCGTCCAATTCAGGAACGGAACAGCCACATACGTCATGCTCTTGACCTTTGAATAGTTACTGTCCGTCGGACGACCGCTTGCATTGATTTTGCCTGCGTGAATCTGATAGCAATACGCCTGTCCCGATGTGAGATTGGGTGTAGATTTGTAATTGACATATCGTTTCCAACCGCTCGCGTGAAGGGAATTGTAGTTGATCGTATAGGTTGTGCCTTTGACCTCCCTATATACGCGCCATTCGGCTTTTTGTGAGTTGTAGTCGTAAACGCCAAAGTAAAGATAGTATTTCTGAGCGCCTGTGCTGCTCCACGAAATCCTTTGACCGCCACTGACATTGGCAATGCTCAGATTAGGCTTACTTGCAGCTGATACCGAGCCTGTGGTGATAGCTAAGACGCTGATTGTCAACGCTATTGCTACAATAATGGATAGTACCTTATTCTTCATTTCTTTTTCTCCTGTATATTGTTGGTCTGTAAATCAAAACGAGTATCTAATATTCAAACACGCTTGTGTTTCGACAAAAGCGTGTATCTGTTCTGTGCTTTTCCATTATCACGTCTACCTCTTTGAGATTGTGAAGATCTCTCTTGATGATAACGACGTGATGTTCCGTCAGAGAACCGTTCGGCTCCTGAATGATCAGCTTGTGCATCGCCTTTCCGAACATAGGAATTTCCTTTTCTTCCAGAACGCGGCAGAGTACGCAGGCGTTGTCCGCTTCCTCACAAACCGCGATATAGGTTGCACCGATATGATAACAAGCGTAATCCGAAAACGGAAACGGGATTTTGTTATAGAACAGTACAGCTTTTTTCTTAGCCGGAATGGTTGTTTCGGGATTCTTCATCGTTATCACTTCCTTCCTGCGCGCGCGAATAAAACAACAGCGACATCAGGAACACGCCCATAAATGCACCGGCGAATAATCCTATGAATATTCCCAAGATTAGCATGGTTTTCCCACCTTTCACTTAGTGGACAAATTGTCCATCCCTCACGTTTTAACGCGGGAATGATGGGTCGAGCGTCACGCTCGTGGACAAATTGTCCACTCTTTCACACATTACATAATATCTGTCCGCGCCGCCGTGGGCGCAAGTAATCAATGTCAGTAAATCTTTTTTATCTGTGATATAGCAATTTGAAGATTCGTATTTTTTGTAGATTTGTTTGTCTGTAACCTTATAGGTCAGCTTGTCCCAATAGTTTGTGATCGTCACAACGTCGCCGATTTGCAAATACCGAATATCGTCAAAGAACACCCTGCCGATATAACCCGTATGTGCCGCCAAGACGCAATTTGTACTCTCGCCGCCGATAGGGAGCGAGGTGTATGTCAAATGCGCCGCGCCGAACGCCATATTGTCGTCGGTCGCACCGAGGAATATCGGAAGCTCCATGCCGATTGATGAAGCGGAGATATATCCGTAGATGTTGTTCGGCACACCGTAATCATACAGATTCAGAGAAGCCTGACGGTAGGAGGTTTCATTTATCAGTAAATTGTATTGCTCCGTTTTCAGCTTTTCGTTGTAGGCAACGCTGTCACGGTACAGTCGGTCAGCGTCTATGTGGTATTCTGCTGAGTAGCTTTCATCGTCTGAACGATAATCGTCTATGCTCCGTTCCTCCGAATGTTGAGCCGCGGCGGTTGGTTCATCAGTTGGTTTTGTCGTATCGGTTGAGCTTTGTGTTGGGACAGTATGCTCAATGCTGCCTTTTAGCTCCTCGAATTGTTCAATAGCGGAATGAGCTTCTTCTTTTCCGATATGATTGGAAATTCGGGGAGCAATGAGTAAAACCGCTCCGACAAGAAGAAATAGTGCTGCCGACGCGGTTATGATTCTTTTTTTCATTTTTCACAGGATACCACTATCCGAGATAGGTAGTTTCATCAGGAGCTGCGACAACAGGCATACCGTTGGGATAGGTTGCGGTAGTGCCGTTCTCCGTTTCTTCCGCTTCGGTTTCTGCCGTAGCTGCGGAAGTGGTTTCTGTGGAGTTTTCCTCTGTGATCTTCGGCATGGTGGCGGTTTCGTCCTTTGTGCTTTCATCAGCCGTTGCGATAATGGTAATCGACGGAGCTGTTGTTGCTTCGCTTTCTGTGTTTTCCTGCTGACAGGCTGTGCAGAGAACGGCAATCGAAGCACAGGCGATAACGGCAATGGGGATCAATAATTTTTTCATGGTAATCTTCCTTTCTAATCAAAAAATATCGTGTAACTCTTTGCGGTGTATCAGTTCGAGCGGCGGTTCGGGTATCGTTTCAAGAAACGCCGGGTCTAACACCTTGTATTTGTAAAGGGTATATGCATCACGCCGCACCTTTTCGATTTGCGATTCATCAACATAATCGGAGATATTATCGGGCAGTTCAACCTCGGCGGCAAGATAATCTTCCAAAGTGCGACCTTCGTTTCCTTCGGGGAGAATAAAGCGAATCGGCTCAATCCTGATGCGCTGCTTATCGTCAGCAAGACGGATACCCGACCAGTCGCCCGTCAGAACACAGACGACGTTGGGAGCCTTATCCTGCTCGCGCAGCATATCTTCGCGCCAGAATACATAAAACTCACACAAAACCGTTTGGTTTTGAAAAACCTCTCCCGTGGTTCTGTCTTTGAATGTTTCGATCATGGTTTTCCTCCTTTTCGTTGAAAATAAAAATGCCCTATGATAAAACATAGGACATAAATATAAAATCTTCTATTTTCCGAACAAATCACTATGCGTTCCTGTTCGGGATAAGGTTAGAACCAAAACGTCATCCTTGAGATAATAAATCAACAGCCAATCAGCCTGTATGTGACACTCACGGTGTCCCTCCCAATTTCCTGATAACGGATGGTCGTAGTTTTTATCGGGCAGCTTCTCACCGTTGGCAAGCTTTCTGATAATATCATCGAGCAGCTTGGTGTTTTTGCCGCGTTTCTTTGCCAGTTTATATTCCTTTCGGAATTGCGACGTAGCTTTAACCGTGTATTTACTCATGAATTCAATTCCGCGAGCAGTTCATCAACGTCGGAATAACCTTTTACCGACGGATCAGCTGCAATCCTTTCTGCTTCCAACATTGCGGCAATCGTTTCGCGATTAGGAACATCCGTGGTGATTTTGAACGGAATACCACCCTCTCGAAGTGATTGTCTTACGAAAATATTGAAAGCGGTTGATAAATTCATTCCCAGCTCCGAATACAACGCTTCAGCAGCCGCTTTTAAGTCTGCGTCCATTCTGATGCTGATGTTTGAAGTAGTGCCTGCCATAGTATCAACTCCTAATAAAGTATATTCATATTATACTGCATTTGCACAAAGAAATCAATACATTGCACGAATATTTCTTGCTTCTATAACAGGCTGTCGATTTGCCTTAAAACCGCAGCCTTGATTTCTTTATAGATATGTTCGTCGGCATGAATGGAAAACTGATTGTTTTGCTTCGCGTTTTCCGTGTTGGGAAACCGGAGGTTGAAATCGGCTCCCTGACGAAAAACCTTGATGTCGTTGATCGTTAGTTCATAATCAATCGTTACCGACGCGATAGCATAAATCCCTTTCCCTCGAAGCAAACGAACGCGCGTTGATGTTACTTGCATTGCTTATCTGCCTTTCCATACGATTTTTTCGGGAACCTCCAGTAATTCCGTTGAGGTCACAGCGTCCTTGTAATAACAGGTTGCCGTGTTTGATTTCAAATCGACGGATAAGATTCCCGCTTGGTTTTTATCTCTTGTTATGTGCAGAACGGGCTTTATGAAATATGTCTGCATATCAAAGTAGCCATCCTGACACTCAAAGCACATTTCAAGTGTAGTAACCGCTTCCTCTGTTGAAATAGAGCTGACTTCCACAGATTTAATATTCCGTGTCACTATCTCCTGAATAATGTCAAAAACATCGCCGTGCTGTTCGTGTTCCGCCTTATTGATTGCAGCGTCAATATCCTTTTTCGGAGCAATATCGACAAACGCAAAAATCAGAGCGTAGGCAAGAACGCAAAGAAAGCTGAAAATTAACGCCCACCATTTAACGATAGGGGGCAGGAATATCGCCGCACCAATCGTCAGCGCAGAGCAAATCGTCACGATGAATCCCATTGTAACGGAAAAGCGACGGGTAATGTCTTTTCGGCGGTTTGCGTTTATTTCGGCTTCAACGCTCTTGGCGGTTTCCTCAAAGGCGTGATGTAATTCATAATTTCTGTCAATGATTTCAAGTTTCATGGTTTAGTGTTTCTCCTTTATGACCGACTGAATACGGTCAAGTGTATATTGTTCTCTGATGTATCTCCGCAAGACCTGTTCGAGCGTTTTGTGAAGCATGATGTAGTCTTTGCCGTTGACGACGATACGGAACATATGCTTAGCTGCGTTCCACTCCATAACAACGACCTTGCCCTTAACCTTTCCGCAACTGCTGTCGGAAACCTTGATGTATTCATCGTTCCAATGAATCAGTATTTCTCTTGAATCATAAGCGCGGCGGAAGATGTAATAATCAATGTGCGTTTGTCGGTTCCCTGATAAGGAATCGGGTCAGCCTGCACCGTAATCAACAAGATGTCCGAGCAGATTACCGCGTTGGTAATTCGTAAATCGAGCGACGGACAGCAGTCTATGATAATAAAGTCGTATTTTGCAAAGTAATTGTCGGAGAAAATACGGGTAAACACCGTTGTTTCGTCCGTTTGGTCGGCGTGAAGCGTTGTGACGGCTCCCGCGAGCATCGGCGTCGCGGGAATGTAGTCAAGATTCAGCTTCTCATTGTGCCTGATAAAATCTTCGTGATTGATAGGGAACTGAGCTACCGTCTGATAGATCAGCTCCGCAATCGTCGGCTTGCCGTCAAAGGTAAAGTCAAGCCAGTTTGTCAGGTGAGTTTGGCTGTCAATGTCAATAATCAGCACCTTTTTTCCTCTGAGGGAAAGCCCTGCGGCAATGTTGATTGCCGAGGTAGTTTTCGCAACACCGCCTTTTTCGTTGGCAATGCAAATGATGGTTGGTTTCTTAATCTGTTCCATTTAATCTAATCCTTTCAAAAAAAATCAGGCTATCCGGGTATAAATTTGATTTCGGATAGCCTGTGGTTTTAATTTGTAGTGGACAATTTGTCCATTTTATTATATAATTGGAAAAACGATTGCATAATCGTTTAAGCCATATTACTCATTGGAATAACTAAATTAGCAACATCATTTCTTACATAACTATTAAATGGTGAAATATCAATCGTTCTATATTTTTGTTCAAGATGTGTGTAGATATCTAAGGTAATCTGTACATTGGAACACATAGTCATAAATGTTCAAACCAGCTGATAAATGTGCCTTCATTAGTCGCTTTGAAAAAGGTTTTCCTGTGTTTGGATTGACGTTTTCGGTTTCATATTGAATAAACTTATCAACGTCCATTCCTTTTATTTCTTCACAGTTTCTTGCCCCAAAGTAATTTATTAGATGTTCAACGTCTTTTTCTATACCCTTTCTATAAGAGTATTGTTTGCCGAATATTTCGCTTTCAAGAAGTATCATCATCAAAAACGGTAAAATAGCTATGATTCACAGCCGGAAATATGATTATTACAAATTTCCCGGCGGCGGCATAGAAAACGGAGAGGATCCCATTGAAGCCATGATCCGGGAAACACAGGAAGAAGCAGGATTGAAGGTGATTCCTGAAACCATAAAAGAATACGGATATGTCCATCGGATTCAAAAAAGCGATGATGACCCTTCCGAATGCTTTGTTCAGGAAAATTATTACTATCTTTGCGATATTGCGGAGGGAATGGTATCTCAAAACCTCGATGATTACGAAAAGCAAGAATCCTTTCAACCTGAGTACGTAGAACCTGCTTTAGCCATTGAAAAGAACCGCAAAGTGACGGAAAGTCCCTTTATCCGGACGATGGCAGAACGTGAGGCGCTGGTTCTTGAAATGCTGATTTCGGAAGGATTGATAGTGCATTCTAAGTGTTAATGGAGAGATTTTTAGTGAGAAGAATTATTTCGATCATTATGACAGTGATGCTGACGGCAATGATGATGACAGCCTGCGGCGAAAGCGGCAGCGGAAACAAACAGGAGTCTGTAACCGAAGCGGCAGCCGCAGCAGAAGAAAACAATCTATATAATATGAAAAGCTATGAAAACGACGAGGTGTTTGATTTTGTCAAGGTCAATCAGGGCGGAAAATATGATGAGATTTGCACCACCTATCAATTCAACTACCTTTCGGACGGACTGAAAATCGAAGGCTATGTTGCCATACCGCTTTCCGTTGAAAAAACGCAGAATCCGGGCAAATGCGTCATGTTTAACCACGGCGGCAACAGAGATTACGGCAAGCTGGAAAACAACACGATTGCCCCGATGTGCGCCTTGTGCGACCGCATTGTTATCGCGTCACAATATAGGGGCTGCGGCGGCTCCGAGGGAGAAGATCACTTCGGCGGAGACGATCTCAATGACGTGATCAAGCTGATCGATCTGTGTGAAAAGCAATTTTCGTTTATTGACATGGATGATTTTTGCATGGTCGGCGCCTCCCGCGGCGGCGTGATGACCTACCCGGCGGCAAGAAAGGACAGCAGGATCAAGCGCATTATCGCCATCGGCGCCGTAACTGATTTGGTTGAAGCCTATGAAGCGCGCGATGATATGAAGACGGTATTAAAAGAAACGATTGGATTTACCCCGGAGGAAAACCCCGAAGCGTACAAAAAACGCTCGGCAGTGTATTGGGCGGATGAGATCAAGATCCCTGTGCTGATGTTCCACGCAAAGCAGGACAAACAGGTTTCTTACAGTCAAGCTGAAGATTTGTATAAAAAGCTAAAGGACAACACCGACTGCACCTTGATCACCTACGATGACGATTCTCACGCCGAAGTCAAACCGGAGGATTATCAAACCATCCATGATTGGTTAAATTAAGAAAAACGGGATAGCCTGTTTGGGAATGTCCGTGACGTTTTCTTCACCCAATCCGCATATAAAGAATCCGGAATATTATCTTCATCGCGATTTTGATAAGAACTATTCCTTTTCGGGAACGCCGTTCATCGGCGCCGGCGCGGACGAAAACTCAGACGCGTTTGTTATATATGCCCATAATATGAACAACGGCACGCGCATTTTTGAGCAGAACCCTTCTACATCCACCAACAGAACATTTACTATAGTGCCATCGCCTGAATCGAATTGTATCGGGCGATGGTTCCTCATTTCTGATGAGCCCAAGCTCCTCTTTGCCGGTCACTCCGTCACCCTCGGCGGCGACATCGGCGTGAACTTCTTTATTGACGGCAATATCGCAGGCGTTGCGGATGCTGAGACGGCTGTCGTAAAATTCGCTTGGGACGGCGGCAAGTATATCAAAGAAGTCGACCTCAAAGAATTGACCCCCAACTCTGCTCCCTGAGCCCTGAACCTTCAACGGGCAGTATGATGACGGACGAATAACAATCACAAAGCGCTTGACGCCCTTTTCTTTGGCGTAGTCAAGCGACCACTTGAAATGATACACCGCCTCGTTCACAAACGAATCAAAGGCAAACACAGCGGTGTCTCCCGTCACATAGAGCTTTGCTTTTGACCGGCGGTGAGGCTGTTCATCACATAGATCACCGCCTGCCGGTCACGGAAGTCCGCTGTATCCAATCTAAAGATGATGTTGGCACCATCATAGCAAATTTGCGTAGGTTTGTCAATTCTCAAAAAGCAGTTACTGCCGTTGTCTGCCGCTTTCGCCGCATGATTTCATTATAGCATACAGCCGTTCCAAGCCTCCCTATAGATACGCGCTTATTTGAGACGATTGGTGAAAATGGCTTAAACAGTGGGCTTTTACAATGTTCTCAGCAAAAATCCTATTTGAGACTATTGGCGATATTATTATATATTAGCAATATAATACATAACAATATCCTATTATTCTTCCTTTTGACGCTGAAAAAGCATATTTTGTCGCTGCTTATAATAATGATAAATTGTCTTGCAGTGATATTATCGTTAAAAGTCTCAAATAAGAAACAAGCTGAGAACATTGAGAAAAGCCGCATAAACACTGGGTTTTTCCCAATGTTCTCAAATAAGAAATTGTCCTTAGGGAGCAATGAGACGCATGGCGGTCGTGTCAATATCGGCTTCGGGCAGCGTCCAGACGGTTTTTTTGTCATTTCCAAAACCGGTTGTGCTGCTTTCGATTTGCAGCTCGTCGCGTGCGCGGTAAAGGGTGGCGCGGCTGCATTCCAGATGGTCGCACAGCTCTTTAAGGCTGCCGAATTCCAAGCGGTCGCTCTCTCCGAACATGTCCAAAATATCGTCGCAAACGGCGCTCAGCTTGGCGCTTGGCTTGGTTCGGCTCACGGTGCGCAGATTCAGCAGATCGTCCGCCGTCTTGTCGGAAAAGCCGCTGAACACAATGCCGCCGCCCTGCGGTGCGATCTCAAAGAGAACGCCCTTTCCGTGCGCCGCAAGGCTCGACTTTTCGTGACACATGATCTTGCCGCCGGGGTTGTCGGGGTCGTTGCACAGCAGCAGCATGCTGCGCGCGACGGCAGGAATATCAATGGAGCCGAGCGAGCGGTAGAGCGCCTTGTTTTGCGAGGACTTGGAGTTGTGCATGATGAACACCACCGCACAGCCGTATTTTTCTGCAAGGTGCCCGATGCGCCCCAAAACCGGACGCACCTCGTTGGCGCGGTGCATGTCCACATCGGCGCCCAGATAGGCTTGCAGAGGGTCAAAGATCAGGAGCTTGGGGTGCAGGTCCTGCATGATCTCCTCCACGTGCTCGCTCGACAGGGACAGGCTCTCCTTCTCCTCGTTGAACACATAGATGTTGTCAAAGTTGGGGCGCATAGGCTCCAAACGCGGCTTGATGGTGTCGGCAATGCCGTCCTCGGCTGTCTGATAGACGGCGACGGCAGGCTCGCGGTAGGCGCTCTCGCCAAAGAACGGTCGTCCGGCGGACACCTGCGCCGCCAGATAGAGCGCCAAAAAGGTTTTGCCGGTGCCCGGGTCGGCGGTCATCAGGGTGATTTTTCCGAGCGGGATATACGGGTACCACAGCCACTGTGTCACGGTGCTCTCCACGTCGGAGAGGCGCGTGTATTTGGACGGCTGCTTGGGCGCTGTCAGCGCGGCAGTCGTGTCCGTCAGCACCCCAAGCTTGAAGCGGACGGTCTCGGCGAGCGTCTTGTTGGGCAGGGGCGTTTGCGCTTCGTATATGTCGGTGATGTCGCCCTTGGGCTTCAAATCCTGCCACTCAAAGGCGAGGTCGGGCAGCCTGACCGACTTGGCAAACGGCAGCAGCTGCGCGGCGATGTGCTGTGCCAGCGCCCTGCCTGCGTCGTCGTTGTCGGCGAGTATCGCCACGTCCGCACCGGCAAACAGCGCGTTATAGTCCGCGCGCCACTTGCTTTCGAGCTTGCCCTGTCCTGCGCCGTGCGGCGAGCAGACGGCAGGCAAATGCAGCCGCTTGGTGAGCGTGTCCACGTCCTTTTCGCCCTCGGCAATGTAGAGGGTCTTGCCGTGGTCGATCGCCCACCGGATGTTTTTCTGCTTGTAGAGCGGCGGCTGTTCGCTGCCCTTGCCCTTTGTCCACGCGCCGTTTGCCATGTGATACCAGCAAAACGCCTTGTCATATTGATTCTTTGTTGCGTTCCATATGTAATAACGCGTCTTTTTGAGCGTGTCGGAATAGAGATAGTCCACGCTTTGCGGCTTTTCCTGCCTGCTCTGCCGCTGCTCATAAAACAGCTCGCGCACGTCCAGCCCGACCGCCTGCATCACGGCGCGTCCGTCGGCGCCGCAGACAGGGCAGGTCATCAGGATTTTGCCGTCCTTTTCGCAGATGTCAAGGCTCGGCTTGTGGTCGCTGTGACACGGACAGAGCGCCGCATAGTGACCGCCGCCCGACAGCCGTTTTACGCCGTAAAAGTGGGTGAGTAGTTCGTTCAGCTGCACGCGCTCACCGCCTTTTTTGGTTCTCTCTGCTTCCGCACGCGCGGAAAATTATGGTTATGTTTCATGCTGTTCAAAGCTGAAATCTTCCTTTCGATGATGGATATTGGTGAGGAGCCCCTCACTATACCCGAAAAATCGCGGAAAATTGCATACGAATGTGCAACTTGTGCACAAATTAACCAAAAAAAAGCAAGCATTGCCAAGCTGCAAAGCAAAAAGCCGCCGTGCAGTTGCCTGCAAAGCGGTCTTTCTTTTGGCGGTTTTGCGTATGCGCAGGGCAGAAACGGCGGCAACATAACAATAGCCCCCAAATACCGCTGCGGTATCTGAGGGCGCTTTTGTAGGGGGTAACGTTTTGTTACTCCCTTTATTTGCCGGGGTCAATCCCAATTGATCGCGTCGTGATTGACTGTTTCGCCGTTGGCGTATTCCTGACGCGCCGCGCGGACGGCTTCAACATCATCGGCGTTGGCAACGTCGTCAGAAATAAAACGCTTTGCTATCTCAAACAATAAAATTTGCTCCTGCTCGGGCAGGCAATCAATGACATCAACTAATTGCTTTTTAATAGGCGACATGATTCAAACCCCCTTGTAAACTTCACCCCGAGGGGCTATTTTTTCAATCAAAACTGTGTCTTTTTCAGGATAAGAAAAGATAATACGCCAATCGCCAACGCGTAGCCGATAACTACCCGAAAGACCTTTCAGCGGCTTTATATCTCCGTTGGGTATCGCTTCAATGGCTGATCTTATTCTATGCTTTGTCGGTTTATCCATTCCGTTAATTGCTTTTACGGAACGTTTTGCATACTCTATGTTCATTATTATGCTCCGTCGCGTTCCATGGTTTCATCAATGGCGCGGTTGATAAAGCCGTTCAGGCTCTCGCCGTGCTGCTCGGCGTGTTGCTTGATAATGTCTTTGCGTCCTTTTTTTACTTGTAACGCCACCCGATCATATGCTTTAGCGTTATATTTGTTTTTCGCGCGGGTCTGCGCGGTTCCCTGTGAATCAGCCATCAGCTCACCGCCTTGTATTCAGACAGCGGCATACTGTCCACGTAACACCCGTCGGGGCAAATGTCTACCTTGTTATTCCACACGACATTGCTGTCAACAGTCGGGTCAATATCCCATGCAACATCGTGGCAATCGTCGAGATAGACGCGCTTGAATTCCTCGTAATCTCTGAACTGAGCAAACACGCCGCCTTTTTCAAGAAGCGGCTTCATATCATAGACGCGCTGCTCGCCGTCCTCATACGTCAAAAGCAACGTAAAATCACGCTGCGGCGCGACAGCGGCAAGGCGTTTTCTGCCGCGCGCAAAGTATTCCGCCATCGGACGGTCAAAGCCCTTGGAGAGATAGTAGTCAACTGTATTCGGCATAGTTACCTCCTTATCTGAGCGGCTCAATGGCGAACAATTCCTGCTGATCTGCCGCAAGCTCCCAGTTCTCTTTTAATTCTTCCTGATGGAACGCCGCCCAACCGAGAAGCATTTTTTGCTGCTTCGGCGGCAAGGTTCCTTCCAGTATCTCAATGTCATTGATTGACACCAATACCTCGTGACTGCCGTATTTTGCGTGAAAATGCGGCGGCATATGATCGTTCCAGTTGATAAAAATCTTGATTCCTCTGAACATGCAAATGGTTGGCATCATATCATACTCCTTTGCTGACTTTATTATAGCATAAAGCGGTTACGTGTGCAAGTATAATTTTGCACAAATATACGTGTGCAAGTTTGTTTATAGTGCCAATTGGAATATAGTTGTACAAGTCGTATCGCGGTTTTAAGATAAAGACAGGGGGCAATCACCATGACAGGCAGATACGCAAGACACAGCAAGATAATGACCATCGCAGACCGCCTTGTAAAGCAGGGCTGCAACAGAGCAAGCCCCACAGACACGCGCTTATTATGAAAAATTGGCAAAAACGGCTTAAACACAGAAAAAACAAAACCGCACGGAAAACACCGAAAAACGGCTTTCCCATGCGGTTATTGCTTGGAGCTAATGAGGGGACTCGAACCCCTGACCTACTGATTACGAATCAGTTGCGCTACCGGCTGCGCCACATTAGCAAAGCTTACTCGGTTATTATACCGCATTTTTTTGAAGAATGCAAGCCCTGAGAGCAGAAATTTTAAAAAAATTTCCAATACCTTCTACTGCCCGAGAGGACAGACGGGCTTTGCGGTCTGTTTTCGCCATGCTTTGTTGCCGTCCTTGTCTTGCAAAAAAATGCAAATCATTGTCCGTTTTCAAGAAAATTATCGTGGAGAGTTATCACTATTTATCATATGGGACAAAAAGCGTGCTATGATATAACTAAGTGATTTTTTGAACTGAACAGGGTGAGGGTATGCCAAAAAGAAAAATAAGCTCGGTGGACGCGTCGCTGGGTCGGAATCTGCTCTATTATCGCAAGCTTGCCGGACTGACGCAGCAGCAGATGGCGGAGGCGCTCAACATCAACCGCACGACCTATACAAAATATGAGACCGGCGATTCGGAGCCGAGTGTCGAAATGATGCGGTACATCTCGGCTCTGCTGCATGTCGATATCGGCGTGCTGCTGTCGGAGGAGACCTCAGACAAGGTCATCAGGGAGCGGAACGCCTCCATCGAAGATGAGGATTTTATCGCCATGCGGCGGCGCTATATGGCGCTTGATCCAAAAGACCGCGAGTCGCTGCTGGAATTCTTGAAGGAATTGGAAAAATAGCCTTTGCACGGCAAAATCCGCTTGACAAGCGCCGGGCTTTATGGTATAGTATATAAGCCGCATACTGTGGGTGGGCGTGCGTGCGCCCAAAAGCAGGGGTTCCTCACCCGTCAGTAGCGAGACTATCAAAAAGGAATGAAACTATGTACGCAGTGATTCAGACAGGCGGCAAGCAGTATAAGGTGACCACCGACGAGGTTATCTTTATCGAGAAGCTTGACGCTGAGGCAAACGACACCGTTAGCTTTGACGTTGTTGCCGTTGGCACCGACGACGGTATCAAGGTCGGCACTCCCTTTGTGGAGGGCGCCAAGGTGACCGCAGAGGTCGTCAAGAACGGTAAGGGCAAGAAGATCAGAGTGGCTACCTACAAGCCCAAAAAAGGCGAAAAGAAAGTGATCGGTCACAGACAGCCTTACACGCAGGTGAAGATTACAGCGATCGAAGCCTGATATGATTCGCGTAATTTTTACGGTGGAGAGCGGCATTGTCACGGGCTTTGAGCTGCGCGGTCACGCCGACTGTGCCGAAGCAGGCAGCGATATCGTCTGCGCGGCGGTCAGCTCGGCGGCTTATATGACGGCGAACACGCTCACCGAGGTGGCGGCGCTTCCCTGTACGGTTACCGAAGAGGACGGTCACATGAAGCTGTGCCTGTCCCAAGATGACGCAAAGGACACGGCGGCACAAACCGTGCTCAGCGGTTTTTTGCTTCATTTGAATGCGCTCGGCAGAGCGTATGCAGATTGTATGGATATAAAAATTTCGGAGGTGTAAGGTATGCTTAACATTAACATTCAGTTATTCGCTCATAAAAAAGGTATGGGTTCCACCAAGAACGGCCGCGACAGCGAATCCAAGCGTCTCGGCGTAAAGCGTGCTGACGGACAGAAGGTCCTCGCGGGCAACATTCTCGTAAAGCAGAGAGGAACACACATTCATCCCGGCGTCAATGTCGGCAAGGGCTCTGATGATACGCTGTTTGCGAAAATCGACGGTGTTCTCCGCTTTGAGCGCGTCGGCAAGGACAGAAAGCGCGCAAGCGTTTATCCTGTTGAGCAATAAGATGAGTTAAGGGTGGGTGAAAGCTCACCCTTTTCGTTTAGAGTTGAGAGTTGAGAGTGGAGAGTTGAGAGTGGAGATAAGGGTCGCTTCGCTCCGGATTTGTAAGGCTGCGTGCATATTTTAAAAGCACATTGCCACGGCAGCCTTTATACTGTAGGGGCGCACCCATGTGTGCGCCCGGATAGGAAACCATTCATTTCCGTGACAAATATGGTTAAATAGGAAAACGCGGCTCGGGCGAACACATGGGTTCGCCCCTACAATGTCAAGGAAAAACGGCAGCAAGCATTTTCTCCCGACCAATTATGAATTATGAATTAAACTGTTCCCACCAAAACTAACGAAAGTGAAAAATTATTATGTTTGTAGATAAAGCGAATATTCATCTAAAAGCAGGGGACGGCGGCGACGGCGCCGTGGCGTTCCACCGCGAAAAGTATGTGGCGGCAGGAGGTCCCGACGGCGGCGACGGCGGAAAGGGCGGCGACATCATCTTTGTTGCCGACACCAATCTCTCCACGCTGGCGGACTTCCGCTACAAAAGAAAATACGTCGCCAAGCGCGGCGAAAACGGACGCGGCGGCAGGTGCAACGGCAAGAACGCCGAGAACCTCGTCATCAAGGTGCCGTTCGGCACGGTCATCAAGGAAGAACAGACCGGCAGAATCCTCGCCGACGTCTCCGACAGGGAGCCGCATGTGGTCGCCAAGGGCGGCAAGGGCGGCTGGGGCAATCCGCATTTTGCCACGCCTGTGCGCCAGGTGCCGCGCTTTGCCAAGCCCGGGCTGCCCGGTGAGGAATTTGACGTGGTGCTCGAATTGAAGCTTTTGGCGGACGTCGGTCTGGTCGGCTTTCCCAATGTGGGCAAGAGCACGCTCGTTTCGGTGGTCTCGCAGGCAAAGCCCGAGATCGCCAACTATCATTTTACCACCATCACCCCTGTGCTGGGCGTCGTCTCCATGGGCGAGGGCTCGTCCTTTGTCATGGCGGACATTCCCGGACTGATTGAGGGCGCGTGGCAGGGCACCGGCTTGGGTCATCAGTTTTTGCGCCATGTGGAGCGCTGCCGCATGCTGGTGCATATCGTGGACGTCTCGGGCAGCGAGGGACGCGACCCCAAGGAGGACTTTCGCACCATCAACGCCGAGCTTGCCAAGTTCAATCCGGCGCTTGCCGAGCGTCCGATGATCGTCGCAGGCAACAAGTGCGACATGGCGACCGACGAGCAGATCGCGGACTTCAAGGCGTTCGTCGAGGAACAGGGCTACGACTTCTTTCCGATCATGGCGGCTATCCGCTACGACGTGGACCCGCTGCTGAAAAAAATTCAGGAGATGCTCACCAAGCTGCCGCCGATCGCGCACTTTGAGCCGGAGCCGCCGCCTGTTTTGCAGGTGGAGGACTTTGCCGACCACAGCGTCACCATCAAAAACAATAACGGCATCTACACCGTCGAGGGCGACTGGCTGCTGCAGGTGATGCGCGGCATCAATTTTGACGATTACGAGAGTCTCAACTATTTTCAAAAGGTGCTCGTCAACGGCGGCGTCATCGAAGCCCTGCGCCAAAAGGGTGTGCAGGACGGCGACACCGTGTCGATCTATGACATTGAGTTTGATTTTATGGAGTAGGCTATGCACAACAAGACCGATGAATTTTCTCCGCTGACACTGGCGTTTGTGGGCGACGGCGTCTATGATCTGCTGGTGCGCGAATATCTGGTGCGGCAGGCGAACCGACCGGTCGGAGAGCTGAACAAGGTGAAGGTCGCCATGGTGAACTGCCGCAGTCAGGCGCAGTTTGCCGCCAAGCTGATGCCGCACCTCACCGAAAAAGAGACGGCTGTCTACAAGAGAGGCAGAAACGCCGCGCCCAAATCCACCGCCAAAAACGGCACGGTCGCCGAATATCACAGCGCCACCGGACTGGAATGCCTGTTCGGCTACCTGCATTTGAACGGTGAGCAGGCACGCGTGGAGGAGCTGTTTGGGCTGATCGTCGGTTTGGTTTTCGGAAATGATAAGGATATGGTGAAGTACCTGTGAAAGATTCTATAATAGCAGCTCTGTCCGTTGTGATGGTGCTCATCTCGGCAATCATCGCGGTTACCATCGTCTCGTGCAAAAACACGGCGGTTGAGCCGCAAAGGCAGACGACGACCGCGGCAGCCGTCACCGAAAAGCCGACGGAAAAGCCCAAAAAACAGCCAAATTCCGTCAGCGTCGGCACACCCATGCTCACCATCGGCATTGGCGAAAACGCCGATTTGCAGGCGCACTACGACGGCAGCCAGCCTGCCGAGGACGCGACCTATTCGAGCGACAGGGCAGGCGTTGTCACCATCGACGAAGCCGCCGGCAGAGTGACCGGCAAGGTGGAGGGCGGCGCCGTCGTCACGGTCAAGTCCGCCAACAACAAGACCGCGCACTGCTTTGTCACGGTCAAAAAGGCGCCCACCAAGGTCAGCTTTCCGGTGGACAAGCTCAACATGCTCGCCGGTGAGCAGACGACGCTGACGCTGATTCCGGCAGAGGGCGAGGGCTTTTCGGCTGTCACGCTCACCTCGAGCGACAGCGGCGTCGTGTCCATTGCCGCCAACGGACTGGTGACCGCAGGCAAGGCAGGCACCGCCACCGTCACCGGCACCACCTTTAACGGTCAAAAGGCGACCTGCACGGTCACCGTTCTCGAGAACAACGGCGTCACCGATCGCCAGACCGCCGTAGACGCCGACCTGCTGCGCGAACCCGGCTGGCAGTTCCCGTCGGTGCAAAAGGTACCGGCAGGCAGCCGCGTCAGCCAGTACGGACAGAGCGACGACGGCAGGTGGATCAAGGTCAAATACAACGACAGCACCGGCTGGATGTACAACAAGGCGTTCGGCGAGATCACAAATTATTCGCAGTTCAACACCCGGACCCTGCCCGTGATGGCGGACGACCTGCTCTTTGACGTCACCACCGACAAGCGTGCGATTTTTGATTTTGTCTATCAGATATCCTACGACACCAACGGCGACAACTCGGTCGAGAATCTCTGCGTAGAGTATTTCAAGCGCGAGCGCGGCTCCTGCTTCCATCACGCCGCCATGCTCTGCTACCTCTACAACCGCTGCGGTTACGAGACCTACAAGGTCAACGGTCTGAGCGCCTACGACGGTGTGAGCGAGCACTCTTGGTGCATCAGCAAGACCGACGAGGGCTGGCTCCATGTGGACGCACAGGAGTTCTCCATCCGCACCGCCGACGAGCAGTACTTCATCGACGACTACTCGCAGTTCTTCAACTGGGACAAGGAAGCCTTTCCGCCGACAGGCAGACCGGCAGACTGATGCGTTGAAAGCGGCACTTTTCAATTTGGAATGTGGAATGTGGAATGTGGAAGGAAGGGTCGCTTCGCTCCGCTTTATAACGGTTATCGCCTGACGGAAACTTATTTCCTTTATAGAAAAAACAAGACCGGCTCGGTGTGAGCCGGTTTGTTTTTTGTCTTTTATTCTGAACGCAGCGCCGTAACGGGGTCGCTCTTTGCCGCCTTGCGCGACGGGATGATGCCGCCGATCAGGGTGAGGATCACGCTGAGCACGATCAAGATCAGCGCCGCCGCAGGAGGCAGAATGGCGTTGATGTTGTCCTGACCTGTCAGCGAGTGCAAAATCGGATTGGCGATCAGGATGATCAGCTCCGAGATCACAATGCCGATCACACCGGCAAGCGCGCCGATAATGAACGTTTCGGCGTTGAACACCGTGGAAATGTTGTGCTTGGAAGCGCCGATCGCGCGCAGAATGCCGATCTCCTTGCGGCGCTCCAGTACGCTGATATAGGTGATAACGCCGATCATGATGGACGAAACGATCAGCGAGATCGCCACGAACGCGATCAAAATATAGCTGATGGCGTCAATAATGGTCGTCACCGAGCCCATCAGCGCATCCACCAAATCGGTGTATTCGATGACTTTTTCTTCGTTGCCTGCCGCCTCCATCTGTGCGTTGTAGGCGCCGATGATCTCCTTGACGCGGTTCTTGCTGTCAAAGTCGAGCGGATAGATCGTGATGGCGGACGGCTTGGCAGGCTCGGCATAGCCCAGCTTTTTGAGGTTGCTGTCATAGGTGGTCTTTTCGGAGGAGAACAGGGAGGTCATCAGGTCCTTTAGCTCCTCGGCAGTCATTTGGGTCTTAAAGACGTCCGCCAGCGCGTCGGTGTTAAAGCTAAAGCCGCTGAGCAGGTTTTCGGACAGACCGGACGTCAGCTGCGCCATATTGCTTTGCAGCATGGACGCGATCTGCGTACCGGCGGAGGCAAAGATTTTTTGCATGACCGCGCCCATCTGCTGCGAAATGACCTCGGAATACTGCGAAACACTGTTTTGCAGCGCGGAGGTGTCCACGGACGCCGCCACCGTTTTGGTGATGAGCCCCTGCGCTTCCTCGGTGGCGAGATAGCTGCCGAACGAGGACAGCAAATAGGAGAGGGTGGGCAGCTGCTCCTGTTCGGCATACTGCTCATAGCCGTCCGTCAGGGAGGTGAGCAGCGCCCTGATCTCTTCCTCTGTCAGGGTGAGCGCCGCCAGCTTTTCGCGCAGAGTCGCCATTCCGCTGCCGAGGATCGCCGCTGCTTCGGGAGAGGCGGCATAATCGCTGACGTGGCTGTAATCGCCTGCCTCATAGCCGTTTGCCGTGAGCCAAGCGGCATAGCCGGTGATGTAGCCCTCGGCGATCGCGGCGACATCCTCGGTCGTGATCATATCGCCTGCTTTGCTGGAAAGCGCGGTTTGCAGTCCGTTGCGGAGGAGCTCCCTTGCGCCGTCCGTTTGAAGATAGGCGGCAAAGGAGGAGGACAGCGCGGAAATATCGGCGCGCTTGTCGTCCCTGACCGCTTCCTGATAGCCCTTCACGATATCGCCGAACAGGCTGCGCAGCGTCTCTTCGGTCAGGTTCAGCCTGACGCCGCTGAGCAGCGACGCGATCGTTTGGTCGTCCAGGGCAGGCATGAGTCCGCTCAGGTCGTCGGCGGACAGCACGGCGCTCATGTCCATGTCCGAGAGGTCGAGGGAGCTGAGGTCGAGCGTGCTGAGGTCGAGCTTGGACAGATCCATGCTGTCTGTCTTGAACAGCTCTTTGATTTTGTCCTTGTCCACAGCGAACAGCTCCGACATATCCGGCTTTTTGCTGTTTTTGTTTTCGTCGTCAAACCTTTTGCCGGTGAACACGTTCGTGTCGGGGTCGTTCACCTGTGCCTTGACGATCTCGGTTTTTCCTGCCGTCTCCATCATGTGAGCGGTCAGCGAAGCGGTGTAGCCGATACCGATCTTCGGCGTTTGCGAGCCGTTGCCGCTCGGCTGGGCAATGCCCACGACCCTGAGCGTTTCGGCGTTCTTCAACAGGTTTTTGACATATTTTTGGTCGCTGCTGTGGTCTGTCCAGACGCCGTACTTCTTGTCGTAGGTGTAGAACGAGGTGGTCGGCAGCAGGCTGAATTCCGTTCCCAAAATCTCATCATAGCCATAGCGCCTGCCGGACGCCACGGCGGCGGATTCCTTTCCCTCTGCAAACGAGCTGACCAGCTTGTCCAGCTCCTTGGGGTCTTTCAGCCCCAGCACATAGAGCGTCATATCGGAGATCTTGCCGCTCGACGTCAGCGTGACCATGCATTCGTTGCTGCCCTCCGGCCACTTGCCGGCCTTGAGCGTATAGTTTTTTTGAGAGATCGTTTGGTTCTCCGGCAACTCAAAAAAGGTGTCGGTGTTGGTAAAGGAGGAATACAGCCCGTTGGTGGCGCTGTTTTCGGACGAGAAGCCCAGCGCGTTGAACACCGTGCTCGGGTTCACCTGCCGGTAGCTGTCGCCGTTGACCTTGTAGATGCGCGGCGTCACGTTGTAGCTGTATTCGATCGCCTGCACGTAGTTGTTGATGTCGCAGTCGCGGCTTTCAAAGTAGGCTTTGAGCGATTTGAGGTCATTGGTCGTCATGCCCGAGAGCATGGAGGTGATGGCGTTCCACTCGCCGACCGACTTTTTGTCCTCCGCCATGTTGGCGTTCTCCGCCTCGGTGTTTTGGCGTGCGGTGATCATCGACGCAATGCTCAGATTGGTGTCGGTGATCTTCAGCGGATAGTCCTGCAGGCTGTCCTCCTCCACATTGCGGATGTAGGTGTTCGCGCCGTTGGAGAGGGACAAAATCAGCGCGATGCCGATGATGCCGATGGAGCCGGCAAACGAAACCAAGATCGTCCGCGCCTTTTTTGTCCACAGGTTGTTGAACGAAAGCGCCAGCGACGTCAGCAGCGACATGGAGGCTTTGCCCATGTTTTTGTGAACGGTCTCCTGCGCTTGGGGCGCATAGGGGTCGGAGTCGGAGGTGATCTGACCGTCCTTTAGGGTGACGATGCGTGTGGCGTACTGCTCGGCAAGCTCCGGATTGTGCGTCACCATCACCACCAGCCTGTCCTCTGCGACCTCCTTGAGCAAGTCCATGACCTGCAAGCTGGTGTCGCTGTCGAGCGCGCCGGTTGGCTCGTCCGCCAGCAAGATCTTCGGGTCGTTGACAAGCGCCCGTGCGATCGCCACGCGCTGCATCTGTCCGCCCGAGAGCTGCGACGGCTTTTTGTGGATATGCTCGCCCAAGCCGACCTTTTCGAGCGCTTCCTTGGCTCGCGCGGCGCGGTCGCGTGCGCTGACGCCGCTGATGGTCAGCGCCAGCTCCACGTTTTTGAGAATGGTCTGGTGCGGGATCAGGTTGTAGCTTTGGAACACAAAGCCGACCGAGTGGTTGCGGTAGCTGTCCCAGTCGCGGTCGCTGTATTTTTTGGTCGAGATGCCGTCGATGATCAGATCGCCTGCGTTGTAGCGGTCGAGTCCGCCGATGATATTCAGCAGCGTGGTCTTGCCGGAGCCGCTCTGCCCCAAGACGGCGACAAATTCGTTGTCGCGCAGGCTGAGCGAAACGCCCTTGAGCGCCTCCTGCACCAGCGAGCCGGTTTTGTATATCTTTTTTATACCTTCGATTTGCAGCATATTTTCTCCTTGAAAAAGCATAGAATGAGTATGATCCGGTACGCCATTATTTTACCATAATCCAAGGCGGTTTTCAATCTGTAAAATGGGTTTACCAAAAAGATTTCCCATATGGACAAACGGCGGATAATTTGCTATAATAATCAAAGAAAGCAAAATCAGATCGGAAGTGAAGCCCATGTCGGGATATATTGCGGAAATGAGAAAGCTGGTCGGTCACAGAACGATCATTCAGTGCGGCGCGAGCATCATCTGTGCGGACAGGGACGGCAGGATCCTGCTCGGCAGGCGGCTGGACAACCATATGTGGACGTACTCCGGCGGCTCGGTTGAGATCGACGAACGCGTGGAGGATTGCGCCAAAAGGGAGCTTGCCGAGGAGATGGGGCTGACCGCCCAAGAGATGGGATTCTTTATGGTCAATTCGGGTCCCGAGGCGCACTATGTCTATCCCAACGGCGACGAGGTGTCCAATTTTGAGATCGTCTATCTCTGCACCAAATGGCAGGGGCAGCCAAGCGCAAGGGACGGCGAAATGGGCGAGCTGCGCTTTTTTGCCTGCAATGAGATCGATATGGCGGAGATCTCGCCGCCGGTGCGTCCGGTGATCGCGGCGTACATAGAAAGATACGGGGCGAAGTAGGGCGCTCAAGATCCTGTCAAACACAACACCGCTTTCCGTTTGCGGGAGCGGCGTTTTTTTATTTGCGAAAAACCGCCGCGCAGCTGATGACAAATGAAAAAAACTGTGCTATACTATATTATATATAAGAACACCGATCGGCAAAAAGGAGAAGCGGTATGAAAATCACGACAACCAACAGCGGCAAGGTCTGCACGCTGACCGTTGAGGGAAGGATCGACACACTCACGGCGCCCGAGATGGAAAAGGAAGTAATGGCAAACATTCCCGTCTGTGACAAGATGATTTTTGATTTGAGCGGCGTGGACTATATCTCCTCCGCAGGCATCAGAACCATCGTATTCTCCCACCGCGAAATGGAAAAGAAGAACGGCTTGGTGCTCAGAGGTCTGAACAAAAGCGTGGACGATGTGATCGCCATGACCGGCTTCAAAAAAATGCTGACGATCGAAGCATAACGGAGGTAAGTATGAGCAAGAACAAACCCGTCGCCGAAGCGCCTGCGGTCAGCCGCGACAAGATCATCATCCGCACCAGCATCATCGGCATTTTGGCAAACGTGCTTTTGGTGGGATTCAAGGCGTTTATCGGCGTCATGTCCAATTCGATCGCCGTCATTTTGGACGCGGTCAACAACCTGTCCGACGCGCTTTCGTCCATCATCACGATCGTGGGCACCAAGCTGTCCGGCCGTCTGCCCGACAAAAAGCATCCCTTGGGCTACGGCAGAATAGAGTATCTCAGCGCCATGATCGTGTCCGGCATCGTGCTTTACGCCGGTATCACCTCGGCGGTGGAATCCGTCAAAAAAATGATCCATCCCGAAACGCCCGACTACAGCATCGTTTCGCTGGTGATCATCGCGGTGGCGGTGCTCGTCAAGGTCTTTCTCGGCCGCTATGTCAAGGCAAAGGGCAAAAAGGTCAATTCCGGCTCGCTGATCGCGTCCGGCTCCGACGCGCTGTTTGACGCGATCCTGTCGGCGTCGGTGCTGGCGTGCGCCGTGATCTTTATGCTCACCGGCATCTCGCTGGAGGCGTATGTCGGCGCGGTCATCTCGGTCATCATCATCAAGTCCGGCGTCGAAATGATGATAGAAACGCTCAACCAGATCCTCGGCATGCGCGCCGACAAGGAGACGACCGACCGCATCAAGGCGCTTTTGAACGAGGAGGAGCAGGTGCGCGGCGCCTACGACCTGATTTTGCACAACTACGGTCCCAACAAGGATCTGGCTTCCGTCCATCTGGAGCTGCCCGACACCATGACCGTCAGGGAGGTTGACCGCCTGACCCGAAGGCTTGAGGCGAAGGTCTACAAGGAGACCGGCGTCATTCTGACGGGCGTGGGACTCTATTCCTACAACACCGGTGACGATGAAGCCGCCAAGCTGCAAAACGAAGTCCGCGAGCGCGTGCTGGCACACGAGTGGGCGGTGCAGTTCCACGGCTTTTATGTGGACATGCAGACAAAAGAGATGTCCTTTGACGTGGTGATGAGCTTTGACATTCTGCCGCAGGAGGGCTTGAAGCTCTTGCATGAGGAGATGCGGCAGGCTTATCCCGCCTACAAAATTACGATCGCACCGGATGTGGATGCTTCGGTGACAGATTAAAGTGAAGGAGAACCATATGGAGATCAACGCACAAACTAAGCTGACAGACATTCTGGACAAATATCCGTGGCTGCCGGACGAGCTGGCAAAGCTTGACGGCAGATTCAAGATCATCAAAACGCCTGTCGGAAAAATGATGATAAAGAACGCCACCATTGCCGACGCCGTTAAAAAAACGGGATTGCAGGAGGATGTGCTGATCGCGGAGCTGAACAAGCTGATCGCGGCGCACGGCTGACAGCGGCTTTAAAAAGCATAACAATTGACCATGACAGCGCGGCGCAGGAGCTTCCGCGCTGTTTTTTTTGCAAAACCCATTGATTTGTCACGGTTTTGTCACGAAGCGGATGGTATGATATTCTTAAAGAATTACCGGCAAAAAAATATGTCAAAAACCGTGACAATATACAAAATTTGTGGTATGATAGTAAGCAGAAGAGACAAATTGCCGATAATCGAAAAATCCGACATAAGAAAGGAAGATTGTCATGCATGACCTCATCAGCCAAATCCAGAAAAATGTCCGGGAGCTTCCGGATTTCACCGTCATTGTGGATCAGGGAGAGAACAATTTCTTTACCTACCGCGCCTTGGACGCCTATGCGCGCAGGGTCGCCGGCAGACTGCACCGTATGGGCGTCAAAAGCCGCGATTTTGTGACGATCGAGCTGCCCCGCAACAAGGAATATATCGCCGTGATGTATGCGGTTTGGATGGTTGGCGCCGCATTTGCGCCGCTGTCTCCTGCTTATCCTGCCGAGCGCTTGGAATTTATCCGCGACAACTGCAACGCCAAGGCTGTTATCAATGAAAGGTTTTTGCGCGGCATCAAGGACGAAGCGCCGATAGAGGAGACGGTTTCTCCGAATCCCGAAGACCCTTCGCTGCTGATCTATACCTCCGGCTCCACCGGAAAGCCAAAGGGCGTGCTGCATTCTCACGCGAGCATCACGGATTCCGTCAACCGCTACAACGACTACATGCAAACCCCAAAGGGTGCGCGCGCGGCAATGGGCGCGCCGTTTACCTTTGTCGCCTCGGTGCAGGGTATCTTTGCGCCGCTGTGCGCCGGCATCACCTCCTTTCTGATGCCCTATGAAGCCATGCGCGACCCGATCCTGCTGGCGGATTTTGTCGCGGACAACCAAATCAACCGCACCTTTATCAGCCCCAAAATGCTCAAGGTGTTCAAGCAAAAGGGCAATTCCCTCCAAACCGTCGTCACGGGCAGCGAGCGCGTCTCCAATACCTACAGCGACGAGTTCGATCTGTATGTATTCTACGGACAGACCGAGTCCGCCTCGGCGGCGCTCGCCTTTAAGATAGACAAGCCCTACGAAAATACCCCGATCGGCAAACCGATCGGCGACATCCGCACCCATATCCTCGACGAAAACGGCAAGGAGGCGGATGAGGGAGAGCTGTGCCTTGCCGGTGTGTTTGCCGACGGTTATCTCGGCTTGCCCGAGCAGACCGCCAAGACCTTTGTCGATAACCCGTTTGCCGCAGAGGACGGCTATCCCAAGCTGCTCAAAACCGGCGATATCGTCAAAAAGGCGCCCGACGGCAATATCATCTATCTCAACCGCAAGGACTGGATGGTCAAGATCAACGGTCAGCGCGTGGAGCCGGGTGAGATCGAAGCGATCATCAAGCAGACCGACGGCGTGCACGACGCGGCGCTCAAGGACTTCAAGAACCAGTACGGTCAGGTGTATCTTGTCGCCTACTATGTGGAGGACAAGCCCGTTGAGCCGGAGGACATCAAAGAAGCCATCGCGCAAAAGCTGCCGCCGTATATGATCCCGGCGTTCTTTGTCAAGCTCGAAAAGCTGCCGGTCAACGCAAACGGCAAGCTCGACAGAGCCGCGCTGCTCGCGCCGGAGGCAGGCAGCTTCAAGAGCGAGTATATCGCGCCCGAAACCGACATGCAAAAGACGCTCTGCGCCGCGTTTGAAGCGGTTCTCGGCGTGGAAAATGTCGGCGTAGAGGATGATTTCTTCGCCCTTGGCGGCGATTCCATCAAGTGCGCCATGGTGTCGGAGAAGTGCGGCGTCTACAAGATCTCCACCGCCGACATCTTTGCCGGCAAAACGCCGCGCATGATCGAGCGCCTGCTGATTCAGAAGGCGACCAAAAAAGAACGTGTCAAAAAGGACAAAAAGGTCAGGGTCTATCCGCTGACGCCCTCCGAGCGCGGCATGTATTTGGAGCAAAAGCTCAACGAAGCCTCCACGGTCTACAACCTCAATATCGCCGCCGTCATCAAGGGCTCCGATATCGAAACCATCAAAAAATCTCTTAATGCAGTTTTCAGGGCGCACGAGGCGTTCACCTCCTACTATGGAGAAGAAAACGGCTTGCCGGTGCGCATCCTCTCCGATAAGCTGCCCGAGATCGCCGAAAAAACAGCCGCAACACGCGAGGAGGTCATTGCCGTCATCGACAGCTACGCCGAGCCGTTTAACCTCAACGCGGCAATCCCTGTCCGTCCGACCCTCTATGCGGTCGCGGACGGCAGCGTGATCCTCCATCTTGCCATTCATCACATCGCCTTTGACGGCGGCTCCGCCAAGACCTTTGTGCAGGAGCTGATCGACGGCTTGAACGGCAAAGAAGTGACCGCCGCTGCCATCGACCTGTCCGATCTGTATGACGACAGCCTGAATGAAAAATACGAGAGCGGTATGGCGTTCTACCGCGAGCTGTTTGCCGACGGCGTTCCCGTCAATGAGATGCCGGTCAAGGGCAAGCGCCCCAAGGTACATCCGCTTTCCGACAGAGAGATCAACTTTGATTACAACAACGAGCAGCTCAAAGCGATCGACAACACCGCGCGCCGTTTCAGCGTGACGGAGTTTGAGCTGATCTTCTCCGCCGTTTCTATGGTGCTCGGCAAATATACCGCCTCCGAGGATGTGGTGCTGGGCATCCCCACCAATATGCGTCCCGCCGACGCCGACGGCGTGATCGGTATGTTTGTCAACACCGCGCCTGTCCGCGTCAAGCCGCAGCGCGACGCCGCCCTCACAGACTATCTGCAATCCGTCAGCACCGCCGTGCGCAACGCCACCTACGGCGCTTATCTGCCGTTTGAGGATGTTGTCGGCGAATTTGTGAAGCAGCGCGACGAGAGCCGCAACCCGATGTTTGACGTGAGCGTCAACTTCATGTGGAATCCGCCTGCCTACGACCGCGACGGACTGAGCGTGGAGCTGTATTCGCCGCTGCAAAAGATGAGCCGCGACATCGGCATTGTGATCCGCAAGGGCGCCAAGGGACTGCATTTTATGGTGCAGTATTCCTCCGAGCTGTTTGAGGACGCGGTGATCGAGAACTTTATCGGTCAGCTGCAATACACTCTTTCGCTGCTCGGCAAGCAGGTCAAGACCGTGCGCGACGCGCTCCGGCTGCCCGAAGCACAGCAAAAGGTGCTCGACGGCTTCAAGACCGAGGCGACCGCCGAGCTCTCCGAGACCCTGCTGCACAAGCTCTTTGAGCGCAGCGCGGCGGAGAACGCGGACAAGACCGCGCTGATCGCTAAGGACGCGACGCTGACCTACCGTGCGCTCAACGAAAGGGCAAACATCGTCGCCCACAATCTGATCGCAAGAGGCATCAAGACCGGCGACAGCGTGGCGCTGCTCCTGCCCAGAGAGAGCTGCTTCTTTGCGTGCCTGTTCGGTGTGAACAAGGCGGGCGCGGCGTTCATTCCGTGCGATCCGCAGTATCCTGCCGACCGCATCAATCACATTATCGCCGATTCCGAGGCTTCCTTTATCATCACCACCGCCGACAAGCTCTCCGATTATCCTGCCGAAAAGGCGATCGACGTGGCGGATATCCTCCTCGGCGACCAAACCGAAAACCCGGATGTCGCAATGAGCGACCGCGAGCTGAGCTATATGATCTATACCTCCGGCTCCACCGGCAAGCCCAAGGGCGTCATGCTCCACCACAGAGGCATTTGCAACTACCTCACGCCGCATCCGGCAAACTCCCATATCAATTATCTCAAACAGAACGTTTCTACCTATCTTTCCGTCACCACCATTTCGTTTGACATGTCCTTCAAGGAGCACACCGCCGCCTTCTGCAACGGCAAGACGCTGGTGTTTGCCGCCGAGGACGAGATGAACGATCCGCGTGCGCTGGCGGAGCTGATGGACAAATATCATGTTGACTGCATCAACGCCACGCCCTCGCGTTTGCAGCAGTACATGGACTACGAGCCGTTCAAAAACGCGCTCGCCAATTGCCGCCTTGTCATGTCGGGCGGCGAGGGCTATCCGATGGCGCTCAGGGACGCGATCCGCAAGTGCTCCGACTGCATCAAGATCATCAACACCTACGGCCCGACCGAGATCACGGTTTCCTGCAACGCGGCAGATCTGACCGACGCCGAGTATGTCACCGTCGGCAGACCGCTGCTCAACTATCACGAGATCATTGTGGACAAGTTCGGCGACCCGGCGCCCTACGGGGTCATCGGCGAGCTGTACATCGGCGGCGTCGGCGTGGCAAAGGGCTACAAGAATCTGCCCGACAAAACCGCTGCGGCGTTCGTCGCATATGACAACGCGCGTATGTACCGCTCCGGCGACTACGCCAAGTGGGACAAAAACGGCTTTGTACATATCCTCGGCAGACTGGATAACCAGGTCAAGCTCAGAGGCCTGCGCATTGAGCTGGGCGAGATCGAGGGTCTGATCGCCGCGCAGCCGCACATCAAAAAGGTGACGGTCATCATCCGCAAGCTCAACGGTCAGGACAACCTCTGCGCCTACTTTACCGCCGACGCCGAGATTAATATCGACGCACTGCGCGACGAGCTGAAAAAGCATTTGACCCATTATATGGTGCCGACGGCGTATCTGCAGCTCAACGAGATGCCCATGACCGCCAACGGCAAGACCGACACCAAGCTGCTGCCCGATCCGGTGCCTGTCAGCCTCGGCGAATACGTCGCGCCTGCCAACGCCACCGAGACGTTCTTCTGCGAAGCCTTCAAAAACGCGCTCAAGCTCGATCGCGTCGGCGCCACCGACGATTTCTTTGAGATCGGCGGCACCTCGCTGGTCGTCACCTCCGTGGTGCTCGCCGCGTCGGAAAACGGCTTTGCCATCACCTACGGCGACGTGTTCAAATACACCACACCGCGCGCTTTGGCGGAGCTGTTCAAGGACGGCGAGGTCAACGACACCAACAAGCTCTTTGACTTTGACGACTACGACTACACCGCCATCAATAAGCTGCTTGCCAAAAATACGGTGGAGGCGTTCCGTGCGGAGCCGCTGCGCGACCTCGGCAACGTGATGATCACCGGCGCGACCGGCTACATGGGCGCGCACCTGCTGGCGGAATTCCTCAAAAATGAGAGCGGCAAGGCGTACTGCATGATCCGCAAGGGCAAGTTCGACACCGCACAGGAGCGTTTGGAGAACATCATGTTCTACTACTTCGGCACCGATCTGGAAAGCGAGTTTGCCGCTCGCGTCGAGGTGCTCAACGGCGACGTGACGGATTATAAATACTTTGAGCCGTTTGAGTCGCTTCCGGTCAACACCGTGTTCAACTGCGCGGCGAACGTCAAGCACTTCTCCAACGGCACCGATATCGAGGACATCAACGTCGGCGGCGCGGTCAACTGCATCAAGCTCTGCCAAAAGACCGGCGCAAGGCTGATCCACTTCTCCACGGTCTCTGTTTCGGGCACCACGGATGATACGGCTAAGCTCAGCCGCACGGAGCTTGACGAGCAGTCGCTCTACTTCGGTCAGACGCTCGACAACAAATACACCTCCTCCAAGCTCATGGGTGAGCGCAAGGTGCTGGAGGCTGCCGCAGCCGGACTTGACGCCAAGGTCATCCGCGTCGGCACCCTTGCCGCACGTGAATCCGACGGCGAATTCCAGATCAACTTCCTTACCAACAACTTTATGGGCAGACTGCGCAGCTACAGCCTGCTGGGCTGCTTCCCGTATGCCATGATCGAAAACCAGGTCTGCATGGGACCGATCGACCGTTCCTGCGAGGCGTTTTTGAAGCTCGCCAAGACGCCGCAGGCATGCTGTGTGTTCAACGCGGTCAACAACCACACGCTGCCGCTGGGCGACATCATCCGTCAGATGAACCAAAACGGCAATCATATCGACTTTGTGGAGTATGACGTCTTTGCCGAGGCGCTCAACGAAGCGCAGAAGGATCCCGAAAAGGCGGCGATCCTGTCGAGCATGACGGCATATATGAACACCGCGCACGGCAAAAAGATCGTCGCGCTGCCCTGCAGGGCGCACTACACCACACAGATCCTCGCGCGTATGGGCTTTTTCTGGAACGCGAGCAACGAAAAATACGTCAATGACTTTATCAATGTGCTTCGCGGATTCCTGTTCTTCCGCAAGGACAATCTGAAACGCTGAGAGGGAGAGGCTATGAAACGAAACGGTACGCTGCTGAACAAAAAATACCGCAGCCTTTTGGTAGCGACACTGGCAATGACCGCATCCACCTATCTTTCCGGCATTTTGGACGGCATCATGGTCGGTCAGATCCTCGGCACCGTCGAGCTCTACGCGATCAATCTGACCACCTCCATCATCTTTTTGCGCAGTATCCCGATCGCGCTGTTCACCTTCGGCGGCAACACGCTCTCGGTCATCTTCAAGAGCAAGCGCGACCAGCAGTCCGCCGACACGGTGTTCACGCTGTCGTTTTGGGCAGGTGTGCTCTCCACGGTGGTGATGTCCGTTATCGGTATCGCCGTTATGGAGCCGACCGCACAGCTTTTGGCGCAGGGCAAGGAGGAGCTTGTCGGGCTGGTCATAGATTACCTCCTGCCGCTCTGGGTGCTCACACCGCTGGTGGCAGTCGTCAACCAGACCGCTGCCTACGCCAGGACCGACAGCATGCGCAAGCTTGCCACTGCGCTGCCGATCGTGGCAAACGTCATCAACCTGATTTGTGATTACATCTATATGGCGATCTTCGGCTGGGGCGTCGCAGGCGCCGGATGGGCGACCGTCACCGGCTATGTGGTCGGCGCCGCGCTGACGCTCATCTACTTCCGTTCCGGACAGCGCACCGTGCACTTTACCAAGGCGGCGTTAAAGAAGCTCAAGATGCTCGGCAAGATTTTCAGCATCGGTTTGCCTTCCGCGCTGATCTATGTGTGCAACTTCCTGCGGCTGTTCTTTACCAACGCCATCATTCTGTCCTTTACCGGCGTGATGGGCGGCAAGATCGCTTCGGTTTCGTTCTCGCTCAACAGCCTCGCCTTTATTCTGGTGGAGGGCGCCTCCATGACGCTGCTGCCGATCCTCGGTGCTCTCTACGGCGAAAAGGACGCCAACGGGCAGCGGCTCACCCTGCGCTACGGCATGTTTGCCACTGTTTTCTTTTCGGTATTGGTGCTGATCGTGTCCGAGCTGTTTCCCATTCCGCTGGCGTCGCTCTACGGTCTGACCGAATCGGCTGTGACCGAGGTCTTTGCCGTCACCTTCCGCATCTTCTCTGTCAACATCCCCATCCTGGCGGTCATCTACGTCATGCGCACATTCTTCCAGGCGACCAAGCAGCGCGGACTTGCCAACCTGCTTGTGATGCTCGACGGCGTGCTCACCATCGTGCCGCTGATGTTCTGGTTTGCGCACTATGACATCTACTGGTTGTGGGTGTCGTTCCCTGTGTCCAAGGCGGTCACGGTCCTCATCACCCTGATCGCGATGGTCATCAGCAAAAAGCTCAGGCACAAAAAGAATATTCTCGGCATCGAGGAGGAGGACGGCGTGATGTACGACTTCTCGATCAAAAACGAGATCTCGGAGGCGATCCACGCGTCCGAGGAGGCAATGGCTTTTTGCGAAAAGAACGGCGTTCCCGAAAACACCGTCAATGCCGTCGGCGTGACCGTGGAGGAGCTGTGCCACAATATTGCGACCTACGCCAACACGGGCGGCAACAACGCGGTGGATGTGTGCGTCCGCGTGCTGCCCGACAAGGTGAATGTCCGCCTGCGCGACAACGGCGCGGAGTTTGACCCGACCGACTACATCGACAACAGCGGAAAGCGTATCACCGGCTTGCAGCTGGTGCGCATGCTCAGTTCCTCGGTCGAATATAACCGCGTGCTGGGCTTCAACGTCACCAACGTCGCCGTCAACTACAGCTAAGGCGGTGAACGGCATATTTTACAATAACAAAAATAAGGACAAGGATCCCTATACGAACCGGTTGCTCCGTTCCGCAGAGCAGCGCATGAATATTGTGTATATGCTGATCATGGCGGCGTTTGAGGTTTCCATCCTGCTGTATATTTTTCTGAATCCGTGGGACGATTTTCGCTATTTCTTCGGCGGCGTATCCGGAGGCGCTTTTCTAATCGGTATTGTCATCAACGCCGTCTTTCACAAAAAATGCTATCCGTGGATAAAATACGTCAACAATTTTATCATGATTTTTTCCGTGTATACGCTCTGTGTATTCTCGGATTATATGGCGCTGTTTTTTATCGTACTGCCGCTGATTAACAGCTTTTATTACCGCCCTTATTTTACCGCGCTGACAGGCGTTGCCCATTTGTTTATGACGTATGTCTGCATAATGAGCGTTGTGATTACGATTTTTGATGCAGAGGGCGAGGTAAACATCAATTATTGGACGAACCTGTTTTCGGTGTTTGAGCTTTCCGATGATATTACCCTGTCTGTGTTTTTGAGCAAGAGCTTTATGCTGATTGTCGCTGTGGCGATGCTGATTGTTTCGGTATATTTTTCCTACAGCAATCGGAAGTTCACTCTCCGTCAGGGCGAGCTGATGCACAAAAATGTAAGCACGGAAGCAGAGCTGCAGGTCGCGCACGATATGCAGGAGGGGATCCTGTCCAAGGATTTTCCCGACAACCCCTCCTATGCCGTCTATGCCGACATGACGCCTGCGGCGCAGGTGGGCGGCGACTTTTATGATTTCTTTTTGATCGACGAAACCCATCTGGCGATCGTGGTGGGCGATGTTTCCGGTCACGGCATGGCGGCGGCGATGTTTATGACGCTGGCAAAAACGCTGATAAAGGTCTATGCGCAGTCGCACGGCGCCACCGGCAAGGTGCTGGAGCAGACCAACCGCTATCTGCTTCGCTCCAATCCGCAGCGGTTCTTTGTGACCTGCTGGTTTGGCATTCTCGATTTGACAGACGGCAGGCTCACCTACAGCAACGCCGGTCACAATTATCCCGTTCTGATACGCGCCGGCGCCGAGCCCGTTTTTTTGCGGGCAAAGCCGAATTTTGTCCTCGGCAGAAAAAAGCTGATCCGCTACAAGGAGAACCGCATCAAGCTGTGCCCCGGCGACAAGCTGCTGCTCTACACCGACGGCGTGACCGAAGCGCAGGCGCCGGACGAGAGCTTTTTCGGAGACGAGAGGCTGCTGCGTGTCGTCGGCGAAACAAAGGACAAAAACCAACGTGAAATGGTGGAGGTGCTGCGTGAGAAAGTGAACAAGTTTGAAAACGGCAGTGATCATTATGACGACGCCACCCTGTTGGCGCTGCATTACAAGGACTGTTTGCAGGTGGAACCGCCCCAAAGCCGAACCTTCTTTTTGTCCAAGGAGACCTTTGACGGCGTGACGGATTATATCGCCGAACGCTGCAAAGAGGCAGGCTGCGACGAAAAAACCCTCGGACAAATCGTCATTGCGACCTCCGAGATCCTCGCCAACATCGACCTCTACGCCTACGAAAACGGCGGCGAGATCGAGGTGCTGACAAAATGCCGCGACCGCAGAATGACGATCGTTTTTAAGGACAGAGGCAAGCCGTTCAATCCTTTGCTGGTGCAGGAGCCGGACGTCACGCTGCCGCTCAACCGGCGCGATCCCGGCGGCTTGGGTATTTTCATCGTGAAAAAGCTGATGAGCGAAACAAGCTACGCCTACAAAAACGGTCAGAATATGCTGACGATAGAAATGGACTTTTAAGGAGGAAAAATGAAAGCGACAAAAATCCTGATCGCAGGCGATCTGATGCCCATGCCCTGCAACTATGATCTGTTTGAAGCAGGCGACACGCAGGCGCTTTTTGGCGAAAAGCTCTGTGCGCTGTTTGCGTCGGCGGACGTTCGCGTGTGTAACCTCGAGGGCTGCTTTACCGACAGCAATGCGCCGATCGAAAAAATAGGGCCGAACATCAAGGCGCCTGTCGCGACCGTCAAGGCGATCAAAGACCTCGGCATCAACTATGCCACGCTCGGCAACACGCATTCCATGGACTACGGAAAACAGGGCTACCTTGACACCTGTCGGGCACTGCGCGACAACGGAATAGCATATTTCGGTTGGGGAGAGAACGCCGCGTCCGTCAAAGCCTATGCCGTGATCGAGGACGAGGGCAGAAAAATCATCCTCTATAACACCACCGAACGGTTTGAGAACGCACCGGGCGAGGACTATCCGGGTGTGCATCTCTATGACGAATACCGCGTGTGCCGCGAGCTGCACGAGCTGAAGCAGCACTGTGACCTTTTGATCGTGCTCTATCACGGCGGCATCGAGGGCACGCACTGCAACAGCGAAAAGATGCGCACGCGCTTTCGCCGCATGGCGGACAACGGCGCAGATGTGGTGATCTCGCAGCATACGCACGCGGTCGGCGAGGAGGAGCGCTGCGGCAGCGCCTACTTCCTCTACGGTCAGGGCAACTTTTGCTTTCATTTCCGTCCCGACGTGACGCCGCTTTTGGCGGAGGGCTTGGTGCTGGAGCTGGATGTCACCGACGACGGCTTCACTGCAACGCCGCACCGGATCCTGCGCACCGAAAAAGGCTGTGTCTATGATGACGAGCAGGACCTCTCGGCGTTTTATGAGCGCAGCCAAACGCACGATGCGCTGGTTGCCGGCGACAAGGCGGCAATGGCTGCGTTTGATGAGCAGTTCGGAAAGGACTGCGCCAACTGGGCGACCGTCTTTTTCTCGCTGTTTCGCGGCGCCAATCCGCAGGATATGGAGCAGCGCAAGGCGCTCAGCTCTGCGGACTATTTGCAATATATGAAGAGTTCCTACACCAGACAGCAGCTGCTCGGTATGCAGATGTTTATGCGCAATGAGGAATTCAACGAAGTCGGCAACAGAATTCTCAGCGATTTGCTGAAAGAAACTGATACAAAGGAGATTTAACGATGACCATCAATGTATTTGAAGAAAACGGCACCGCCGTCGTTGCACCTGTCGGCAAAATCGACCACGTGACGGTGGAGGAATTTGAGAGCAAGATCAGCGAGGCAGGCGAGAGCCACGATGCGCTGACGCTCGATATGGCGGGTGTGGAATATGTCAGCTCGGCTGCGCTGAGAGCGATTTTGAACGCCAACGATATTATGGAGAGCAAGGGCGGCATGACGCTGAAAAACGTGAACAACAAGGTGATGGAGATCCTCAACATCACCGGCTTTGCCGACTATCTGACGATCGAATAAAAGCAGAAGCGGAGTGCTGGCGGCTGAGATCTCGGTGTGATCCTCAGCCGCTGGCATGCGGCTCTAAATATAGATATTTGTATTATTTTATGTTTCTTAGAGCGGAATCGCCAAAAAAATCAAAAAACAGGTTGACAAATGCTGTTTTGAGTGGTATAATGCATTCAATTCAATAATTTAACTAACTAAACCGTTGAAGCGGAGATAACGGCGATCATGCCTCTACAGAGAACCTGCGATGCTGAGAATCAGGTGAGAAACAAGTTGTCAAATGGACCGCGGAGGGCGCAGTCAAACGGAGCATCCGGAGTATTCTGCGACGTTGCAGGCAGACGTTAATTGCCGGGGATATGTTGGTATCCCGCTAAGCGCACGGGTCATTCCGTGAATCAAGGTGGCACCGCGAATCGTTTTGTATTCGTCCTTGACAGGATCATTCTATTCTGTCAGGGGCGTTTTTGTTTTGGCAGAAAAAACACAGGGGGTTATTATGAAGATGATGACAAGCATGGAGGAAGTCAGACGGTATGCCGCTTTGGGAACATACAGTGTTTTTCCGGTAAGCTGTGAGATTTTCTCGGATTTTACGACGCCGATCGAAACCATGCGGATCTTAAAAAATGTGTCCACACACTGCTATATGCTTGAATCCGCGCAGGCAAACGACCGATGGGGACGCTACACCTTCCTCGGCTACGACCCGAAGCTTGAGATCACCTGCATCAACGGCGAGCTGAAGGCAGGCAATTTGTCTATGAAAACCGACGATCCGTCAAAGATACTCCGTCAGATTTTGAACGATCACCGCAGTCCGCGGCTAAGCTATTTGCCCTCCTTTACAGGCGGCTTGGTCGGCTATTTTTCGTATGATTATTTGGGCTACAGCGAGCCGCGTGTGCGCTGTGACGCCGACGACAGCGAATGCTTTAAGGATGTTGACCTTATGTTGTTCGACAAGGTCATCGCCTTTGACAACATCCGGCAAAAGCTGATCCTGATCGTCAATATCAAGCTCGAAAGCGTGGAGACCGAATACAACCGCGCAGAGATGGAGCTCAAAAACCTTGTTGCGCTGCTGAAGCACGGAAAAAAGTCAAACGAAACAAACGGAAAGCTTCTCGGAGAGGTAACGCCGCTGTTCGGCAAAGAAGCCTACTGCGATATGGTCGATAGGGCAAAGAAGCATATCCGCGAGGGAGATATATTTCAAATCGTTCTTTCAAACCGCCTGAGCGCGCCGTTTGACGGCAGCCTGCTCAACACCTACCGTGTGCTCCGGACCATCAATCCGTCGCCGTATATGTTCTACTTTTCGGGCACGGACGTGGAGGTCGCAGGCGCATCTCCCGAAACGCTTGTCAAGCTCGAGGACGGTGTCCTGCACACCTTTCCGCTCGCCGGAACAAGACCGCGCGGCAAAACCGAAGAGGAGGACGCGGCGCTGGAGCGTGAGCTGCTTGCGGACGAAAAGGAGCTTGCCGAACACAATATGCTCGTCGATCTGGGCAGAAACGACCTGGGCAAGATCAGCAAATTCGGCACGGTCGAGGTAGAAAAGCTCCATTCGATCGAGCGGTTCTCTCACGTCATGCACATCGGTTCAACCGTTCGCGGAGAGATCCGCGACGACAAGGATGCGCTGGACGCGATCGAAGCGGTGCTTCCGGCAGGAACGCTTTCGGGTGCGCCGAAGATCCGTGCCTGTCAGCTGATCGGAGAGCTCGAAAACAACAAGCGCGGTATCTACGGCGGCGCCATCGGTTATATCGACTTTACCGGCAATATGGATACCTGCATCGCCATTCGGCTTTGCTACAAGAAAAACGGCAAGGTGTTTGTCAGAAGCGGCGCAGGCATCGTCGCCGACTCCGATCCCGAAAAGGAATATGAGGAATGCCTGCATAAAGCAAGGGCGTCGCTGAGGGCGCTGGAGCAGGCACAGGAGGAGTTGCTATGACAATATTGATCGATAACTACGACAGTTTCTCATATAATCTGTATCAGCTCGTCGGAAGCATAGACCCTGCGATCAGGGTCATCCGCAACGACGAAATGACCGTGGAGGAGCTCCGCGCGTTAAAGCCCGACCGCATCATCCTTTCTCCCGGTCCCGGCAGACCGGAGCACGCGGGAAATATCATTGAAGTCGTCAGGGAGCTCGGAAAAGAAGTTCCCATCCTCGGCGTTTGCCTCGGTCATCAGGCGATCTGCGCGGCGTTCGGCGCGACGATCACCTACGCCAAGGAGCTGATGCACGGCAAGCAATCGGCGGTAACACTGGATACGGACACGCTTTTGTTTCAAAACTGTCCGCAGAGGGACGTGGTCGCACGGTACCACTCGCTTGCTGTCGATGAAAAGACGATGCCGGATCGCTTACAGGTCACCGCCAAGACAGACGCCGGTGAGGTGATGGCGGTACAGCACCGTGAATATCCTGTTTTCGGCGTGCAGTTCCATCCCGAATCCATTATGACGCCGAACGGAAAAATCATGTTAGAGAATTTTATCAGGGGGTAATAGTATGATAAAGGAAGCTATCGTAAAAATTGTTAACAAGGAAGATTTGACCTATGAGGAAGCCTATACCGTGATGAATGAGATCATGAGCGGCGAAACCTCTCCCACACAGAACGCGGCGTTTTTGGCGGCGCTGTCCACCAAAAGCGCAAAGGCGGAGACCACCGACGAGATCGCCGGCTGTGCCGCAGCGATGCGCGACCACGCGACAAAGGTGGATACCGGTATGGATGTGATGGAGATCGTCGGCACGGGCGGCGACAACGCGCAGAGCTTTAATATTTCCACCACCTCGGCACTGGTCGCGGCGGCAGGAGGCGTAAAGATCGCCAAGCACGGCAACCGCGCCGCTTCATCAAACAGCGGCACAGCGGACTGTCTCGAAGCGCTCGGTGTGAATATCGACCAAAGCCCGTCGCGCTGCGTGGAAATGCTCAGGGAAGCCGGCATGTGCTTCTTCTTTGCGCAGAAGTACCACACCTCGATGAAATACGTCGGCGCCATCCGCCGCGAGCTGGGCTTCCGCACGGTGTTCAACATTTTGGGACCGCTCACAAACCCCGCGTCGCCGTCGCGTCAGCTGCTCGGCGTCTATGACGAGTACCTTGTTGAGCCGCTTGCGCAGGTGCTCATCAACCTCGGCGTCAAGCGCGGCATGGTCGTTTACGGACAGGACAAGCTCGATGAGATCTCCCTGAGCGCGCCGACAAAGATTTGCGAAATCAACAACGGCTGGTTCAAAACCTACACGGTGACACCGGAAAAATTCGGCTTTACACGCTGCACCAAGGCGGATCTAAGGGGCGGCACACCTGCCGAGAACGCTCAGATCACGCGCGATATTTTGAGCGGTGCAACGGGACCTATGCGCAATGCGGTGCTGATGAACGCAGGCGCGGCGCTGTACCTCTACGGCAAGGCGGACAGCCTGAAAAGCGGCATAGCGCTTGCCGCTGAGCTGATCGACTCCGGCGCCGCATTAAAAACGCTCGAAAAGGTGATCGAAGTGAGCAACCGTCCCGAGGTGGAGGCATGACGATCCTCGACAGGCTTGCGGCATATGCACAGGAGCGCGTGACAGCAGCAAAGCAAAATATTTCTATTGAAGAATTAAAAGAGCGGGCAGTATCCTTGCCGCGCGGTGACTTTGCATTTGAAAAAGCGCTGAAAAAGGACGACATAGCGTTTATCTGCGAGTGTAAAAAGGCCTCGCCGTCCAAGGGTGTGATCGCCGGAGATTTTCCGTATTTGCAGATCGCCAAGGCATACGAAAGCGCCGGCGCGGACTGCATTTCGGTGCTGACGGAGCCAAAGTGGTTTTTGGGCAGCGACCGCTATTTGCAGGAGATCGCGGCGGCGGTGCACATTCCGTGCCTGCGCAAGGATTTTACCGTGGATGCATTCATGCTCTACGAGGCAAAATGTCTCGGCGCGGCGGCTGTTCTGCTGATTTGCTCGATACTCAGCGAAGAACAGATCAAAGCGTATATCAAAATCTGCGACACGCTCGGTTTGTCGGCGCTTGTGGAAGCGCACGATGAAGCCGAGGTCAAAACGGCGCTGCGGTGCGGCGCAAGGATCATCGGCGTCAATAACCGGAACCTAAAGGATTTTTCCGTTGACACCGACAACAGCAGACGTCTCCGGAGGCTGATCCCCAAGGATGTGGTATTTGTTTCGGAGAGCGGCGTCAAAACGCCCGAGGACGTACAGCTTTTGCGTGAGGTCGGCGCCGATGCGGTCTTGATCGGTGAAACGCTGATGAGAGCCGCAGACAAAAAGCAAATACTAAACGAATTAAGGGGTATATGATGACAAAAATCAAGTTTTGCGGACTCACCCGTCCGTGCGATATAGAAGCTGCCAACGAGATCAAGCCCGATTACATCGGCTTTGTGTTTGCACCGAAAAGCAAACGGCGCGTCAGCTACAAGCAGGCGGTAGATTTGAAAAATCTGCTCAGCAAGGACATCAAAGCGGTCGGCGTGTTTTTGAACGAGGATATCGATCAGGTGATCTCGCTGTTGAATCTCGGCATCATCGATGCGGCGCAGCTCCACGGCAGCGAAAGCGCCGACTACATCCGGCGGCTTCAACAGGAAACCGGAAAGCCGGTCATCAAGGCGTTTCAGATCCACAGCGAAGAGGATGTGTCCGCCGCCGAGCAAACGAATGCCGATTACATCATTTTGGACGCGGGCACGGGCGAAGGAAAAACCTTTGACTGGAGCTTGATCCATGCGTTTAAAAAGCCGTATTTTCTCGCCGGAGGGCTGCATCCGGGCAACGTGACCGACGCGATGCACAAGCTGCATCCCTATGCGCTCGACGTGAGCACGGGCATTGAAACAGACGGCTTGAAGGATAAGCAAAAAATGGCAGCATTTGCCGCGGCTGTGAGAAAGGAAGAAACAGAATGACAAATCCAAACGGACGCTTCGGCATTCACGGCGGTCAGTATATTCCCGAAACCCTGATGAACGCTGTGATCGAGCTGGAAGAAGCGTATAACCACTATAAAAACGACCCTGTGTTCAATAGCGAGCTGACGTCGCTTTTTAACGAATACGCCAACCGTCCATCGCGCCTTTACTATGCCGCACGTATGACGGAGGATTTGGGCGGCGCAAAGATCTACTTAAAGCGCGAGGATCTGAACCATACCGGCGCGCATAAGATCAACAACGTGCTCGGTCAGGCACTTCTCGCCAAAAAGATGGGAAAAACACGCCTGATCGCCGAGACAGGCGCCGGTCAGCACGGCGTTGCCACCGCTACCGCTGCCGCTCTGCTCGGGATGGAGTGCGTGGTGTTTATGGGCGAGGAGGACACCGTTCGGCAGGCGCTCAATGTCTACCGTATGCGCTTGCTCGGCGCCGAGGTGATACCCGTCAAGAGCGGCACCGCCACCCTAAAGGACGCTGTGTCCGAAGCGATGCGCGAGTGGACGAACCGCATCAGCGACACCCACTATTGTCTCGGCTCCGTTATGGGACCGCATCCGTTTCCGACCATCGTCCGCGATTTTCAGGCGGTGATCTCCAATGAGATCAAGGCGCAAATGCTCGAAAAAGAGGGCAGACTGCCCGACGCGGTGATCGCCTGCGTCGGCGGCGGCTCCAACGCCATCGGCAGCTTTTATCATTTTATCGGGGATAAGGATGTGCGTTTGATCGGCTGCGAAGCGGCAGGCAGAGGCATCGACACCTTTGAGACCGCCGCGACGATCTCTACCGGCAGGGTCGGCATCTTTCACGGCATGAAATCCTATTTTTGTCAGGATAAGCACGGGCAGATCGCGCCGGTCTACTCCATTTCGGCAGGACTCGACTATCCCGGCGTCGGACCCGAGCACGCTTATCTTTACGATACAGGCAGAGCGGAATATGTCGCCATTACCGACGACGAAGCGGTCAACGCCTTTGAGTATCTCTCAAAGACCGAGGGCATTATTCCTGCCATTGAATCTGCTCATGCGGTCGCCTACGCCATGAAGCTTGCGCCGACGCTTGACAAGGATAAGATCATCGTGATCACGATCTCCGGCAGAGGCGACAAGGACTGCGCGGCTATCGCACGCTACAGAGGGGAGGATATTTATGAGTAAACTCGCAAAGGCTTTTCAAAACGGCAAGGCGTTTATTCCGTTTATCACCTGCGGAGACCCTGACTTGGAAACAACGGCGGCAGCTGTCCGCGCAATGGCGCAAAACGGCGCGGATCTGATCGAGCTGGGTATCCCGTTTTCCGACCCGACAGCCGAGGGTCCCGTTATCCAAGCGGCAAACATCCGCGCGCTCAGCGGCGGCGTGGACACCGACAAAATTTTTGATCTCGTGCGCGAACTGAGAAAGGACGTTACCGTGCCGATGGTATTTATGACCTACGCCAACGTCGTGTTTTCTTACGGTGCGGACAAATTCATTTCGATTTGCCGCGAGATCGGCATTGACGGGTTGATCCTGCCCGACATCCCCTTTGAAGAAAAGGAGGAGTTTGCGGCGATCTGCCGCCGCTATGATGTGGCGCTGATCTCCCTGATCGCACCTACCTCGGAAAACCGTATCGGCATGATAGCCGGAGAGGCGGAGGGCTTTATTTATCTGGTGTCAAGCCTCGGCGTGACAGGCGTTCGCAGTGAGATCACCACCGACCTCGGCGCGATCGTCAAGGTCATCCGCCAAAGCACCGACATTCCCTGCGCTATCGGCTTCGGCATCTCTACGCCCGAACAGGCAAAGCAGATGGCAGGCATTGCCGACGGCGCGATCGTCGGTTCTGCGATCGTCCGTCTTTTGGCGCAATACGGCAAAGAGGCGCCGGTGCATATCGGCGAATATGTGCGCAAAATGAAGGAAGCCGTCCGTGAGAATGACTGACGGAAAAACGATAGAATAGAGAAATAACGATGTCCCGAACAGAATGCGTTCTGCCCGGGACATCGCTGCATTACCGTCAATCGGGATGCCGCCACAGGAATAAGTTCCTTTTTTCTGCTTCCGTTCGGAGCAGCGACAGCAGCGAAGGCTGCGGCTGATAGACGGTCATATACAGATCCTCCGCGTCCAGAACAAGCAGCGACCGTTCCTTTGGGAGCAGCAGCTGTACTGCACCTCGTCGGCTGTGCGTCCGTACGGCCGACGCGATTTGCCGGCCGGACGGTGCTTCTGTTTGCTTATCCTCCGGAAAAACAGTGAGAACGGCGGCGTAACGCTTGCTGACAACAGCGAGCAGCTCCGCAAACAGGGAATAGAGCGCTTCAAGCTTTTTTGGTTGCCGATAATCTTTTTCGCGTGCAGCATAGTCCGCCGCACGGCTTTGCGGTATCTGCGAAGGAACGATATCAAGCAGCCAATAGGGGGAACCAAAGAGTGTGTCTGTTTCGTATTGCATAGATCTCTCCCAAATCAAAAGGAGCTGCGCGGTGACAGCTCCTTTGCTATTGTTATACGGTTGCGTTTTTCAGCATCTTTTTGGCAGCCAGCAGGAAAGACAGGTACGCGGCATGTCCCAGCAGATCGAGAGCAGCGCCCAGGATCTTAAAAACAGCGTCTACCGTAGGGATAAAGATGGTGATCGTGGCGTTGATGACCGCGACGCCGAAAATGATGGCGATAAAAACCAGTGCGATCTTGCCGCGTTTCATTACATCCTGATCGTCCTCTTTTTCGGCGAGATTGTAGATAGCCAATATGGCATAGATGACCACCAACAGATTGGCGACCTCGTTGACGCCCCAAACAAAGGAGGCGAACGTGCCGGCGGTAAACAGACCGAATAAGATAAAAATCATACCGATGACCGAAAAGAACAGCGATTTTCTGAACTGCCTTTCATCCTTGCGTGCGATCTGAAATCCGACCAGCTTCAAAACAAAGGCGATGATACTGAATATGTTGACCAAAAGATAGCCAACAGCGAGTCTGTTGATCAGCACATCCGTTTGCTGCATGTTTGTAAAATCGATATTATTCACCAAAATGACGATGATAAACGTAAGGAGCGAGACGATCACGCAGAGTATCTCGGCAGGGACAAACAGCCTGACGCCGGTCAGGGCTTTCGGATATTTCATAGTGAGCCTCCTTTACTTGCGTTCGATCGGTGCGTCCGAATAATTGTCCAGCATGAACAGCGTCACCACGTCCTCTTGGGCGCCGCGTCCGTCGCCTTTGGTCATCATATCGTCGCAGTAGCGATAGAGTTGATTGGAGGTCTTGCTGACCTCTTTCCAGCCTTCCTTTTGTTCATCTGTCAAGAATCCCGGCTTCAGATCCTCCACGTTGACAAAACGCTCGGCAACATAATCCGTGAACTTCAGAGCGCCGTAAACGTTCATGTGCTCTTCATTATAAAAATCATGCTGATCGTCAATGCCGATATCGCGCGCGTCGCTCTCAAAGGTGTAGTAGCTAAAGCCTTCTTCGTTGACGATATGCGCCATCTGATTGGAGCGCTTGACGCGGTCGTAGGTGCTCTTGGTCACATAGTGCGGCGCACGCACAAAGACGAGGTTCACATCGTTCTGCTTGGCGTAGTCCATCAGCTCCCTCAGCTGTGTTTCAAGCTTGGGATCAAGCGGCAGCGTGTCGTGCTCCGTGTAGATTTGTTCGTTCAGACTCGGCGTTTTGGACTTGAAGACCTGTGCGGTGGTGCGGAAGCCCTTGAGATAGTTGTAGCCGCGCATATCGAGTGTCAGATCGCTCGCCATCATGTAGAAGCGCTCGGGATATTCCGTCCACAGTCCGTGGTATTTGATCAGCGGAAAAATATATTCCCACCTGTCATCCACCGGCACATTCTTTTGAATGTAGTCCAGCTTGTTCAGAGAGAACGGCAGGTTGTCAAAGAACTTGTGGATATATGCCTGGTTCTGGTCGTTTTTAGTGTCACTGTAGAGAAAGGCGTTTGCCTCCACCACCACCAGCTGCGGATTTTGCGTGCGCACGACCTCCTTGACGGCGGTCAGCACACCGTCGGAGGTGATGGATTCCGACGCGAGCAGGTAGCTGGTAAAGCCGTATTTTTCATAGGCTCTGCCCGGTATGAACGAGGTGTACATGTCGCTTGCGCCGATAAACACCGCGTCCAGCGAGCCGGGCGTCTCTTGGTAGAAGCCCTCTACGCGCAGGCTGTTGTGATCGACATTGCGCAGCACATACTGCTGCAGGCCCAGACAGGAGGCCATGATGATCAGCAAAAAGACCGACACCTTGACCGTGCGTGTTACTTTTTTTTGAAATCTCATTATGCAGCCTCCTTTCGTCAAAATTGCATGTAAACAAAGTCTGCGGCGTTATAGCCGGAGCCGTATATGCCGAAGATCACGACAGCCATCACGCCGATATACAGCACCAGGGCGCGCACGAAGAAGATCTTTTGGTCAAGCATGTGACGAATGTCGGTTTCGGGATGCTTTTCCTGAATAATGCTGGCGATCAGCAGCACGATGCTGCCCAGCCCGATCACAACATAATCCTGCCAGAGCAGACCGAGAGTGCCGATCTGGGCGATGCCCTCCGGAAGATTCTGCCCGGTAAAGAACTGACCAAAGGTGTACATGCCTTTGCCAAAGTCGTGCACGACGTCGAACACATAGCCGACCAGCACCACCAGCAGGGTGCGGAAAATCTGGAAGCCGATAAACACGGGATTCTTGCGGTTGATGTGCAGCTTGTCCACCGCGCCGTCAAAGAGCGGCTGCATCAGAATGCTCAGCATGATGATGCCGCCGTTCCAAATACCGAACGCCACATATTTCCAGTCTGCGCCGTGCCACACGCCGACGACCAAAAAGACGATCAGCGAGGCGATGCTCGTCGGCAGCACCTTGGACACGTGCGCGCCTGCCGCGGTCTTGCCAAAGCGGGTGTTCTTCATCTTTTTGCTCGCGTTGAGGAACACATTGGACATGGCAAGGGGGTAGAAGAGGTAGTTTTTGAGCCAGCCGCCGAGGGAAATATGCCATCTGCGCCAGTATTCGTTGATGGAGCGCGAGAAGTACGGCCGCTTGAAGTTATCGATCATGTCGATGCCGAATATCTGCGCCACACCGCGCGATATGTCGATACCGCCCGAGAAGTCGGCGTACAGCTGGATCGCGTAGAGCAGAATGATAAAGGTGAGCACCGTGCCGTTGTATTCGCCGTATTTGCCCTTTACCGCTTCGATGGCGATATTGGCGCGGTCGGCGATGACGAGCTTTTTGAAGAAGCCCCACAGGATCAGCTCCATGCCGTGCTTCATGCGTGTAAAGTCAAACGCATGCGGTTCAAACAGCTGGTCGGCGAGCTGGTCGTAGATGCTGATAGGACCCTGAATGATCTGCGGAAAGAACGAAACAAACAGCAGCAGCTTGAAGGGGTTCCGCTGTGCCGCGGTTTTTTCGCGGTAGACGTCCACGATGTAGCCCATTGCCTGGAAGGTGTAGAACGAGATACCGATCGGCAGCAACAGCTTGAGGGTGGGCATCGAGAAGCCGACGCCGAAGACGCCGAGCACGTCGTTGAGGCTGCCTGCAAAGAAGTTATAATACTTCAAAAAGGCGAGCACACCAAAGTTGATCACGAGCGCCAGCGCCATGATCAGGCGCTTTTGCACCTTGATCTTGTTCTTGTAGGATTTTTTCTGATCCTTGTCCCATTCCTTTTTCTTTTCCTTTAGGAGCGCCTTAGACTGCTTTGAAACGCGTTCTATCCAAAGCGCGATCAGATAGGTGCTCAGGGTGGTAAACAGGATGTAATAAGCAAATTTGTAGCCCACAACAGCGTAGAAGAATACGCTTGCAGCCAGCAAAACTGTCCATTTATATTTCTTTACAGGAAATAAAAAGTACAGCAGCATTGCCACCAGCACAAAAAACAGGAAGTTGAGCGTGGTGTAGGTTAGGTTAAACAGCAAAAAAATCACACTCCGTTTCATATGATTTTTTATTATACCACAAAATTGCTTAAAATCCTATCATTTTTTAAAAATAATTGTTACAATATAGAAATTATTTGACATCAAACATTGTCTAAAGTATAATAGTAACAGATCATTGAAGAAAGTGGCAGGGATGAAAAACAGTTTAAAAATACAGACGGCTCTCATACTGTCGGCATTGCTCACGGCAGGCGCCGTCATGCCGGTCTCTGCGGCGACAGACGCGCCGGTGCGCGACCGTATCGCCGTGGAAAAGATCGCGTTTCAAAACCCGGATTTTATCCGCGGTATGGATATCTCCTCGGTCATCTCGCTCGAAAACGCCGGTGTGTGCTTCAAAAATGAGGCAGGGCAGACGGAGGATATTCTCAAAATACTTGCTGACAACGGCGTCAATTACATCCGCGTGCGCATCTGGAACGATCCCTATGACGCGAACGGCAACGGCTACGGCGGCGGCAACAACGATTTGGAAAAGGCAAAGCAGATCGGCAGGCGCGCGGCTGACAACGGCATGAAGCTGCTGGTCGATTTCCATTATTCCGACTTTTGGGCTGACCCTGCCAAGCAAAAGGAGCCAAAGGCGTGGGCGGACATGAGCCTCACGCAAAAGCAGGAAGCGCTCTACTCCTATACGTTTGATTCTTTATCAGAATTAAAAGACGCAGGCGCTGCCGTCGGTATGGTGCAGATCGGCAACGAGATCACCTCCGGCGTCGCCGGCGCATTCCAAAACACCGACCGCGCGGCGTTGCTGAAAACCGGCGCTTCGGCGGTTCGCGCCTTTGACAGCGACGTCCGTGTCGCCATGCACTTTACCAATCCCGAGAACACCGGCGCCATGAAATGGTTCGCGGATTTTCTCGCACAAAACGATATTGATTATGATGTGTTCGCCACCTCCTATTATCCCTGCTGGCACGGCAGCCTGACGAATCTCACCGAGGTGCTCAGCTACGCCGCCGACAAATACGGCAAATACACCATGGTCGCTGAGACCTCTTATCCCTACACGCTCGACGACACCGACGGCCACAGCAACACCATCAGCCAATGGAACAACAATTCCGGCGACAACATGTGCTGGGACTTTTCGGTGCAGGGTCAGGCGGACGAGGTGC
>Ga0256407_10001132_pt1 | contig 58732 bp, 46 predicted proteins | sample RumenRJG_04DNA_FD_193489 | JGI IMG/M metagenome (GOLD analysis project Ga0256407, IMG submission 193489) | Bovine rumen microbial communities from Lethbridge, Alberta, Canada - RJG_04 | ecosystem: Host-associated > Mammals > Digestive system > Stomach > Rumen | place: Canada: Alberta... | reverse complement strand
TTCCTGCCAAATACGAAAGCATTGCCTCTGACCTGAAAAACGGTTCCGGCTCAATATTCCAGGCCATCAGGGACAATGAAAACAACGTCTGGTTTGCAAGCAGCCGGGGAATCTGTTCATGTCGTTACAGCGAACTTACTGAAGCATTCAACGGGACAAATCACGGAGAAAACCTTAAAAGCTACAGCAGGGACGACGGACTTGCTTCGGCAGGAATTACCTCTACTGCAAGAAGTATTGTAGACAAAAAAGGACGAATCTGGTTTACGATGATAGACGGAATTGCCATCTACGATCCAGCAAAAATCCACGAGAATCCAGTAATGCCGCTTGTTCATATAGAAAGCGTTTCGGTTGACAACAAGGTTTACAAAAATACTAACCGCCAGATTGTGTTAAAACCAGGAACAAAGCGCATAGAAATCAAATTTACAGGGCTTAGTTTTGACGCCCCGGAAAGAATTAAATTTACCCATAAACTTACAAATTTTGAAAAGAATTTCAGCGAACCGAGCAACGCAAGGGTTTTATCTTACACAAACCTTAAGCCGGGAAAGCACACTTTTATTGTAAATGCAATAAACGGAGACGGGTTCTATTCTGAAAATGCAGAAGCAATGCTTCTTGTGCAGAAACCGTACATCTATCAGATGCCGGTATTCTGGATTCTGCTCTCTGCGGCAATACTTGGCTCAATAATCCTGTTTTTCTACATGAAACAGCAGCGAATGAAGCTTGAAAACTTGCGCCTTGAAAAAATGGTTCAGCAGAGAACTTCTGAACTTGCCCTTGAAAAGGAGAAATCAGACAAGCTCCTGCGTGCAATTCTTCCAGACAAGATTGCAGACACTCTTAAGGGCGAAATCCGTTCTATCGGTGAAAACTTTGACGAAGCAACAGTCCTCTTTTCAGATATTGTAGACTTTACAAAACTTTCAAGCGGACTTAGTGCCGAAGAAATTGTAGGCGCACTGAACAACCTTTTCTGCCGATTTGACGATAGGGCAAAAAACTGCGGAGTAGAAAAAATCAAAACAATCGGAGATTCCTACATGGCAGCCTGCGGCATTCCTTCTGCAAACAAAAAACATGCAGAAATCATGCTGAATTTTGCAAAGGGAATGCTCGAAGATCTTGAAGAATACAACAAAACTGCAAAAATCAGGTTTTCAATAAGAATCGGACTTAACAGCGGCCCTGTTACAGCCGGCGTAATTGGAAAAACAAAATTCATATATGATGTATGGGGAAATACAGTAAATGTTGCAAGCCGCATGGAAGGAATTGCAACACCGGGAGTCATAAGGGTTTCTGATTCCGTATACAGCCAGCTTAAAGATTCCGGCATACAGTTTTCTGAACCTATTCAGGAAAATATCAAGGGAAAAGGCCTTATGACAACATACGACGTATTATAGGAGAGTTTATGAAAAAAATTATCTGTACAATGATTGCCGCATCAGTTTTTCTTACTGCCGGCTGTAAAAAAGAATCTGAAAAATACGTAAAGATAGGACTACTCCACTCGCTTACAGGAACCATGGCAATAAGCGAAACTGCCGTAAGGGATGCAGAACTTCTGGCGATAAAAGAAATCAATGAAGCAGGCGGTGTCCTTGGCAAACTTATAAAGCCGGTAGAAGAAGATGGTAGAAGTAATCCTTTTATTTTTGAAGAAAAAGCGCATAAACTTCTTCTGGAAGACAAGGTTTCTACAATTTTCGGCTGCTGGACCAGTGCTTCCAGAAAAGCCGTAAAGCATATAGTCGAAGAAAACTACGGACTTTTATGGTACCCTGTACAGTACGAAGGAATGGAAGCCAGCCCGAACATAATGTATATGGGAGCAGCTCCAAACCAGCAGGTAATTCCGGCAATTGACTACTGCGCTACAAATATCGGAAAGAAAATGTACCTTATAGGAAGCGACTACGTTTTTCCAAGAACGGCAAACAGAATCATAAAGGCACAACTTGCCTCGCTTAAGGGCGAAGTCTGCGGCGAAGAATACATTCCTCTTGGAGATTCTGATTTTTCAAGCATAATTCATGACATAGAAGACAGAAAGCCGGACGTAATAATCAATTCCCTGAACGGAAGTTCAAACATAAACTTTTTCCATCAGCTTAAAGATGCCGGCATTACACCGGATAAAATTCCTGTAATGAGTTTTTCGGTTGCAGAAGAAGAAGTAAAGCAGATTGGCAGGGATTACCTTAAAGGCCAGCTTGTTGCATGGAATTACTACGAAACGACTAAAAATCCTGTAAACGAAAAATTCGTTGCAGAATACAAGGCAGAATACGGTAGCGATACAGTTACAAGCGATCCTGTAGAAGCCGCACATATTGCAGTTCATCTTTGGGCACTTGCCTGCGAAAAAGCCGGTTCATTTGACGTAGAAGCCGTCCGCATGGCAGCAAAAGGAATCAGTTTTGACGCCCCGGAAGGAATGATAAAAATTGACGGAACAAACCAGCATCTTTACAGATATGTACGCATCGGCTGCATAAATGCAGAAGGACTTATTGATGAAATCTGGACTTCTTCAGATACAGTAAAACCGGATCCATATTTAAGTACCTATGAATGGGCCCGCGGAATGTATGAATCTTCCCGAAGATCTTAATCCGTCCGTAAAAAAATCCGGAACTGCATGCTGGGATTTTTTCTGAAACTTTAACGAAACAGTCAGAAAAAAATTGTCGGCATGCAATTCATATAGTAAAATATCCATGTAAAAAAATGTTCTGAAAGTTCATATTTTCAGGACTTACACAGGTGAATACTGTAAGCTGTTACACTTCCAGCAGGAGAGGCTATGTTTGAAATTTCATTCAATAACTATGGTTACAGTAATGATACTTACAAAGAGTGCAGGGATTTAATTGTCGCATCAAACCGCAGGTTCCTTATCTGCATTGTTTCATGTCTATTTTTTGTAATCAGCGTTTACCTTGCATTAAGCCTTTCCAATCTTCTTGGATACACCTCTTCCCAGATAAAATATTATGCCGCCTATCTTACAGCAACATTCATTGTTGGAGCATGCCTTATATTTTTCCCAGTGATAGTAGAAAAATACAATGTTTTTTTTGTCTATGCAACGATTTTCCTTATGTTCTCGTTCGGAATACTATATTCCGTTCTAAGACCATATATGCCGGCAGTAACATATCAGATTATCGTCCTTCTCTGTGCCATTTCTTACATAGATAAGATGGTACGCTTTACCACAATCCTAACGCTTTCAACAGCAATGTTCATCTTTACTTCATTTAAGTTTAAGACTTTTTCGATTGCATATTACGACACCTATACCGCGACTCTTGTTGCTATTCTTGTCTCTGTAATTCACTACACATTCCAGAGGGCTAAAATCAAGCAGTTCGTACTTTACAAAAGAAACCTGCACCTTCAGCAGGAACTAGAAATTAAATCCAGTTTTGACTCATTAACCGCCCTGCTTGCCAGAGCAAAATTCTTTTCTGTTGTCGAAGAAGTGCTCCGTCACAGGGATAATGAATACCAGGCATTATGCCTTATGGATCTTGACGGCTTTAAGCAGATAAACGACACATTAGGTCACCAGGCTGGAGACAAGGCGATTCAGCTTACAGGAGCTGCAATTATAGAACACCTTAATACAGAAAATTTTGACAAGTGGACTCTATATGAACGCCTTACCCAGGAAAAAATAAGCTTTGCAGGCCGCCTTGGCGGTGATGAATTTATAATCTTTGTCCGCGGAAAGAATAACAAGGATGGAGTAATTGAATTTCTTTCTGAAATTATGGAAAGCCTCAGCAAAATTGAACTTGATGAAATAAAGGGACTGCATGCTTCGTTTGGTTTTACAGAAATAACCAGTGCCGATACAGATATTGACAATGCATACAAAAGAGCCGACGAAGCCCTGTATAAATCAAAACGAGCCGGTAAAAACCAGATTCATTATGCAGAAGAGCTGTAAAAACATTCTTAAGGAAAATGCCAATGAATATGATTAATCCGATTTTTATAGTTGTATCCTTTATGATAAACCTCATCACGATTGCCATAATTCTTTATGAATTTTATATAAAGCAGAATCTTTTAAGAAAAAAGAACCGAGCAACAATTGCTGCATCCATATTTTTAATTCTGATTCCAGTTTCCCTTTCAATAAGCTGCATTACGGCAATCAATTCTCCGAACGCAGACAGCTGGCGAATTGTTACGCTGCTTATTACAACTGTAGTTTTCCTGATTCTTACCAGATGTTTTATTATATATATAGAAGGAATTGAATCTGTCTCTATGGATGTCGTTAAGGCAATTGTGGGAGTCCTTGAAGCCGGAGACCCTAATCTTGACGGACATTCCCTACACGTACAGCGCCTGAGCATGCTTCTGTATGAATTTCTTCCGCAAAATTACAAGCTTCTTATTAACCCGTACAATTTAAAGTGCGCTTCACTTCTTCTGGACATTGGAAAATTGGGCGTTCCGCGCTCAATAATCAATAAATCCGGAAAACTGCGCAAAGAAGAATGGGACCTTATGCGCCGCCATCCAGAAATCGGCGTAAAAATCCTTAAGCAGATTCCGTCATTTTCGGAAATCCTTCCGTGGATTAAATACCACCACGAACGCGTGGATGGCAGCGGCTACTACCACCTTGCCAGCAGCGAAATCCCGATTGAATCACGTATAATCGCCATTGCAGATACCTACTCTGCCCTTACGATGAACCGCTCTTACAAGGCAAGCCTTCCGTATGAAGACGCCATTGCAGAATTAAAGTTATGCGCCGGAAGCCAGCTGGACAGAGAACTTGTAGAAATTTTCTGTTCAATTCCGATCAGAAGAATAGAATCCTGCATGACAGAAGTTCTTGAAACAATGAAATGCTACGAGGAAGAAAATTTCCGCTAGTACTTAATATACGCTTAAAACCGGAGTTTTTATGAAAAAAGAAAAGACACGCCTAATAATTTCATGTGCATTCTTCGTTATTTTCCTTGGCTCAATTTTTGCCATCACAGGAATCATAAAAAATTCAGAAAAAGAACATTCTGTAGCAACTCTCAACATTGCCTTAAGATCAGGAACTCATGCAGATGTAATAACAAAACTTCTTCCTGAATTTGAGCACAAATTTAACATTAAATGCAATGTAAAAAAATTTTCGGAAGAAGAACTTAGGAACGAAATCATTTCTGATGTAAAGACAGACAGCAGCACATACGACCTCTGTATGATTGACGGTTCCTGGACTGCTGAATTTATTGCAAACAAAATAGCAACAGACCTTACCGATTTCTATCAGCTTGATGATGACATCATAGAAGCAACAAAAACAGTCTGCTACAAAGACGAAAAACTTTACATGGCACCATATTATGGTAACGTTACAGTTCTTCTATATAATAAACTGCTTATACACGAAGCTGGTTTCAAGGTCGAAAATATCGACTCAATAGAAGATATGCTTGAAATCTGCCAGGAAGTAAACAGACACCATAATCTTGGATTTATGTACCGCGGCGACACAGAAAACAATATCGTAGTTGACTTCCTACCGTTTCTGCTTGCCCACAACGGCTGGGTTCTGGATAAAAACAACAGGCCAAGCGTAAATACACCGGAATGGCACAAGGCAATGGAAACATACCTTAAGCTTATAAAAACCGGACGCGCAGCAAAAAAGGAAGACTTAATCGCGGCCATCACAAACAAGACTGCCGCAATGGCCATAGCTTGGCCAGGCTGGTACACTCCTACAAAAAATTCTACTATAGATTACAAAGCATTTAAGGGAAAACTGAATGCAGAAAGTCCGGCTTACAATGCAACAATTTACGGAATCTGGACATTGGGAATTCCTTCTTCTTCCAGAAACAAAAAATATGCCGGAAAACTCCTGAATTTTATCATGGATCCCGAAAATCAGAAAAAATCTGTATTTACTGGTGGAGTTCCGTGCCGTTATTCAAGCCTTACCGACCCGGAAGTACTTAAAAAATTTCCTCAGTATGATGCCGTACGCAAAGCCCTTGAAACCGGTGTTTACCGTCCGCAGATAAAGGAATGGCCGGAATTCTATACAATTCTTGGAAAGGAAATGCGCCTTATCATAAACGGAAACAAGAGCATAGATTCAGGTCTTGCAGACGCACAGACAGAACTTGAAAAACTCATGAATTCAAAATGAAATACAGCGATCCCGTGTTTATAAGATTCAATGTCATTTTAATTGAACAAGCCCATTTATTTCACTAGAATAAAAAGAAGATTATTTTAAGAGGTATTTCTATGGCATTAAAGTTATACAACACTATGGGACACAAAATGGAAGAGTTTAAGCCTGTACGCGAAAATTATGTAGGCTTTTACGGATGTGGTCCGACAGTTTATAACTATGCACATATCGGAAACCTGCGCGCCTACGTTTTCTTGGACATACTGGACAGAACCCTTACATTCTTGGGATATGACAAAAAGCACGTAATGAACATCACAGACGTTGGTCATCTTACAGGCGACAACGACAACGGTGATGATAAAATGGTAAAGACTGCCGAAGAACGCCATCAGAGTGTTCTTGAAGTAGCTCAGTTCTATACAGATGCATTCATGAAAGATATTGATGCGCTCAACATCATCCATCCGGACGTAATCTGTAAGGCAACGGAACACATTCCGGAGATGATTGAACTTATCAAAAAGATTGAAGCAAACGGACATACCTACATGGCCGGCGGAAACCTTTACTTTGATATTTCTACATACCCTGACTACGGAAAGCTTGCAAACCTTAATCTTGACGAACTTAAAGAAGGTGCCGGAAAACGCAAGGAAGTTGTAATTGACGGAAACAAGCGCAATCCGGGAGACTTTGTCCTCTGGTTTACAAAATCAAAATTCGAAAATCAGGCAATGACATGGGATTCTCCATGGGGACGCGGATATCCGGGATGGCACATTGAATGTTCTGCAATGAGCATGAAGTATCTTGGAAAGCACATTGACATTCATACCGGTGGAATTGACCACGTACCGGTTCACCATACAAATGAAATTGCACAGAGCGAAGGAAGTTTTTCTGAAGCAGACCGCAAAGAAGGTCCTTGGGTAAACTACTGGCTTCACAATGAATTCCTTATCCTTGAAGGCGGAAAGATGTCTAAATCTTCAGGACATTTCATTACGCTTCAGACTCCGCTTCCGCCGGAAAAAGGTTTCTCTCTTAAAGACAAGGGCTTTGAACCTCTCGATTACAGATTCTTCCTTTTGGGAGGACACTACAGAAAGCAGCTTGTATTCAGCCTTGACGCCCTTGAAAGCGCAAAGAATGGTCGCGCTGCCCTTATTCAGAAGATTGCAAAACTAGCACAGAAAGGAAACGTAACCTTGAGCAAAGGAAAATGTTTTTCTAAAGGCGAAGCAGATAACCGTTCAGGACTTTCAGAAAAGGCAAACGCTTACCTTGATACATTTAAGGCGGCACTTGAAAACGATCTGTTGACTCCGGTTGCATTCAGCGCACTGAACAAGGTTGTAAAGGACGGCTCTTTGGACGCAAAGGAAGCGCTTGATCTTATAGACAGAATGGACAGCGTAATCGGCTTAAGGCTGATTGAAACTGCTGCCGCAGTACAGGCAGAAGCCGCAAAACAGGCAGCGTCCCTTATTCCTGATCATTCAGGAGACCCGGAAGCGGCAGAGATAGATGCACTTGTAGCAGAAAGAACGTCTGCAAAAAAGAATAAGGATTTTGCACGTGCGGATGAGATCCGCGACCAGCTTTCTGCAAGAGGAATCATAATAATCGATACTCCGCAGGGACCAACTTGGAAGCGCCAGTAAGCTTTCCGGCAAACCGTATTTTAGAAAATTTGGAGAAAAAGAATGAACAGAACATTAAAAACAGCAGAAGTAGCAGTACTAGCTTTAATTGCCGTAGCAGGTTTTCTTTTTACAGCCTGCAGCGGAGACATGCATGATGAGGATGAATCGACAAGAGCCGCAATAATCATTTCCCTTCAGGATCAGACAGTTACACTGCCGTCTGGAACAGATTTCTACGAGGACTGGTGGATTTCAAATACTACAGGAACATACGGTGAGCTGTCGTTTACAAGCGCAAAAATTACAATTGATTCAGCAAATCCGACTTCCAGAATGGATCTTGTACTTAAAGGCGGTTCATCTAAAAAAGTATATAATACAAGCCCTAAAACAGGTTGCTTTACTCTTGAAGAAGAAATGAAATTTACAACAAAAGGTGCAGCTGTAAGTAGCCTTGATTTTAACGGATTAAAACAGGCAAAATAACATTTTTTTTGTAACCATTGGAGAAATTGTGTCTTTTATTAATATGGACGGTCAGGTTGAAAATACAAAGCCTCTGAATGCGGCTGATCCCGCTGACTTTAAGAAGATTTACAGCGAGACTATGCAGATGCTCTTTAAAATTTCATTCCGCATTGTGAATGATGAAGAAGCTGCAGAAGATCTTGCTCATGATTCTCTTATTAAAGCCAACGAAAAGAAGCTGACTTTCCCTACAATAAATGACGCTAAATTCTGGCTGATTAGGGTTGTAAAAAATGCATCGCTTAATTACGTTAAGCGCAAGGCACGGGAAAGAAAAGCTTACGAGAAAGCCCTTTACGAAGACGTACGGATCTTCCATTCCGGAGAGACAGAACTCTTAAAAAGGGAAGCCATCAAAAACACTCAGGATGCTTTGAGCAGACTGCCTCCAAAGCTTAGGGAAGTCGTTGTACTTGCAGAGTACGGTGACTTGAACTACAAAGAAATCGGTAAGGTTGTAGGAATTACGGAAGGCAACGTAAAAGTTCGTATTTTCCGTGCCCGCAAATTACTTGAAGAAATGATAGGAGCTGAAAATGTATTCTTGCCCAACTGATGACATTCATTCAATCTATCTTGATAAGGAACTTCCGCAGTCGCTTGTTGCGGAATACGAAGCTCACCTAAAAACCTGTACTAAATGTGCAGCAAAACTTGAGTCTTTAAGGCGTATCAAGGAAACATTCCAGAAGGACTCAAACAGCATCCAATTCAAAGATGACTTTATGGACAAAAGCTACGAACGTCTTTTAACAAAGATGAGTTACGCAAAAACAACTAAGACCGTAAAAGTATATAAATTCCCGGCAGAACCAGTAAAATGGGCAGTTGCAGCCGCTGCAGTTGTTGTTGCAGCAGTAGTTCCTTTAAGCATTACAAACAGGTCAAAGGCTCAGCCGGAAACTCTTGCAACAATTACACCGGTAACAAGAACACAGCATGTTCCTATTTCAGAAAATCAGAGTGTAATTGTAGACGGCAATTTTGACGGAAACTACGGAATTCCGGCAAGCACCGGCACCAGCCAGTACAGGTACAACAACATGGGACCGGAAAACAACGCCGGACCGGACGGATTCAGACCACCAAGACCACCAAGGCCGCACATGAACCACAGACAGTTAAGCTCTTCATTGACAAATGTTGACGTACTCAGACCGGAATTTGATGAACCCAATAGAATATCTATCAAAATAAATGTTCCAGGACTTGAAGAAAACGATGATTCAATCGAAATCAAGCTTCCGATGAACAGAATTCCGGATCAATTAAGTGAATAATTCAAAATCTTTCAGTTACGTTTTCAGAAAATCTCCAGTAATAAGGACACTTCTATGGGGTGCCCTTGCTTTTGTTTTTTTTGCAGGCTCTTTTTTATTCAGCATTCATCTTAAAAAAACGCCTGTAATTGACGCAATAACTCCGCCGGTAGGAGCACCGGGCGACCTTATAATAATTTCAGGAAAATATTTTGGAAGCGTCCGCGACACAAGTTACGTTGAATTCGGCGGAAACAAACTCACTTCAAGTTCCTATCTTTCCTGGTCAGACACAGAAATCAAAGTTGTACTACCTGCAAACATTAAGGACGGACTTGTTATAGTAGAAACAAAGGATGCGCGTTCAAAGCCTGCATTCTTTTCAAACACAAGTGAAGTACCTGTTCCGGTTACACAGAACAAGCAGATAACGATTCCTATAATTACAGGCGTAACACCTGAAAAAATCACTCCGGGAACACTGATTACAATTTCCGGCGTAAACTTCGGTAATTCCAGGGATATGTCTAAAGTCTTTTTTTCTGTAGACCGCGAAATCAAAAACGAAGATTCAAAAAATACCACAGACGCAGAAGATTATTCATTTATTGAAGCAAGCGAAGATAACTATGACTACGTTTCATGGAATGATAACCAGATTCAGGTTTACGTTCCTGACGGCGCAACTAGCGGATACGTTTACGTGCAGACAGCAAAAGGCAAATCCGTTAACCGCAAAATCACAATGGATACAAAGGCCGGAAAAAAAAGCTACATCTCTCCTAAAACTTATATAATCCAGCTTAATGTTGACATTGACGAAACAAACGGAGACAAGGATTCTGCAATCATCCTGCGCTGTCCCCGTCCTGTAATTACTGCAGCCCAGCCTTCCGTAAAACTTGCAGAATGTTCGCCGGAACCGATAATCACGGACTTTCAGCATACAATCATTCATCAGACTTCTGGAACAAAAACTTCTGCCGGAAAAAGGCGCTTCAAGCAGAATTTTGCTGTTACAGCATACGAAACACGCACTGAGATTTCTTCCGGCAGACTGGATTCATACAGCTACGTAAACAAAAATATTGTCTCTATGTATACAAAGGCAGATAAATGCGTGCCATCTGACGATCCAAAAGTTACAGAACTTGCAAAAACAATCGTCAAGGCAGAAAAAAATCCTTACAACGCGGCAGCACTTATATATAATTACATGCTCAAAAACTTTACGCTGGGTAAGCCGAACAAGGATTCATTGGATTTGATTTCTAAAAAATCCGGAGATGCCTATGACTTTGCAATGATTTACACTGCCCTGCTACGTGCATGCGGAATTCCAGCCCTCCCGGACAGCGGAATACTTGTAAGTTCAGACCTTAAGTCTTCTGATCACTGGTGGTGCGAATTCTTCCTGCCGGGTCTAGGCTGGATTCCTGTTGATCCGGCTTTGGGCGCAGGACTTAAATTTCAGGCCTGGCAAATTGACATAAATCCTTCTCAGTATTATTTTGGAAACCTTGACGGACAGCACATTCTGTTCAGCCGCGGATGGAACGAAATAAAGCCAAGCGCACCAAACAACAGGACTGTTCACCGTTCAAGAAGTTATGCACTTCAGTCTATCTGGGAAGAAGCTAACGGAAAAGTTATAAAATACAGTTCATACTGGTCAAACCCAATTATTGTAGGAGTATATTGATGACAAAAGTATTATCAGTTGGTGGTTCAATTGTAGTTCCGGACAAGCCGGACACAGCATTCCTTACAGATTTCATTACAATGGTAAAAAAATGGCTTGCAGAAGATGAAAGCCGCAAGCTGATTCTTGTTGTGGGCGGCGGTGCTCCGGCACGCGTTTACCAGAACGCATATTCAGAAATTTCTGCAAAAGTCGGAAATTCTTCTGCTTCAGATGCTGCAGACTGGATTGGAATTATGGCTACACGTCTTAATGCTCAGCTTGTAAAAGCAAGTTTTGGCGATCTTTGCCAGAATGATGTAGTTTATGATCCGACAGCACCAATCGAATTTAAAGGAAGGGTTCTTCTTGCTGCAGGATGGCACCCTGGATTTTCTACAGACAATGACGCAGTTCTTCTTGCAGAAAAACACGGAGCAAAGACAGTTGTAAATCTTTCTAACATTGAAAAAGTATACACTGACGATCCTAGAAAAAATCCGGATGCCAAACCTATAGATAAAATCAGCTGGAAAGATTTCCGCAAAATGGTTGGAGACGACTGGACACCGGGAAAAAACTGTCCGTTTGACCCGATTGCTTCTAAAAAAGCAGACGAATGCGGCATGACAGTAATCTGCGCAGGCGGCAAAAACATACCTAATATTCAGGCAATCCTGAACGATGAAGACTTCATCGGAACTCAGATTGGCTAAACGGGTTTAAAGGTTGAATATTATTTTTAATTTCGACTTTAATTTAAATTGCAATAAAAAAAATAGCGACCGATCGATAAACGTCTGTTATAACCGGCCGCTATTTTTTTAATGTATGTAAAAACTCAAATTTAGAGCTGTATAGTTCAACCCTTACCTGAACATTTCCATCTTATTCAGTATTGCGTTTATCTTTTCTCCGTAAGCTGGGTCTGTAGCCCATACCCCGGCCAAATCATAAATATCTTCTGCAAATTTTGCCTTGTGAACCCAGCTGTAGCGCGGATCAACAAGTTCCTGATTCAGCGAAACATCTTGCGTTGTAGCATACGCCTGAAGATGCTGAATATGAGCCCTTACACCAATCTGTTCCGACGGAAAATATTCCCCCGGATGAGCCGCATCCATTGCGCCAAGCCCGCAGTAATTGTGCATTTCAGGAACAACCAGATTTCCAAAAGTCAGATACCCCGTTTCAAGGCACATCTGCGCAAAAGCAACATCCGAATTGATTCCTTCTGCACGTGCTTCGGAAATATAAAGGCCAGCAAAATGCCTGATTTTCTTTCTGTCGGCACCGGGTTTTACAGACAAAAAATAATCGGCAAGGGCATCTTCCGTCATTACGCCAGATCCCAAAAGTTTCCTTGAAATTTCTGCTTCATAGGTTCGTGTTGACTGACATGAAAAAACAACAAGCGAAAAAATCAATCCAAGCAGGAAAAATGCAAATCCATAAACATTCTTATCGAATTTAAAATACTTCATGCTTAAATTTTCGGAAAAAATAAAAAAAAATGAATTTTATTGTTCGAATCATGCAGAATTTGAAAAAAAAACTGCATATATATAGTGATGACAAACAATGTTTTTAAACCTAACGTGCGGGAAATGGCACTTAAACATGGACTTACATTTCCAACAGATGAAGAACTCATAATGATGATTCTTGGAACCGGAACAAAGGAATATCCGGTTGAACAGCTATCCAGAATTATAATGAACACGATGAACAGTTCAAACGAAGAAGATTTAGTAGAAAACCTTACAAAGATTAAGGGCATGGGTCCGGGAAAAGCGCTTGCAATTGCCTCTGCAGTAGAATTGGGAAGAAGGCGAAACCGCCACAAGGAAGCGCTTATAAAGCAGCCAAAGGATGTCATTCCCTTTATACGCAGCTATTCAATGCAGACAAAAGAACATTTTCTATGCATTACGCTTAACGGCGGAAATGAAATTATCCAGATACGGGTCATTTCCGTGGGAACCGTAAACAGGACAATCGTTCACCCCAGAGAAATTTTTTCAGAAGCCCTTATGGAAAACGCTGCAGCAATAATAGTATGCCACAACCATCCGTCCGGTAACTGCCAGCCTTCCCAGGAAGACATTGAAACAACCCGAATAATTAAGGCCTCATCAGATATTCTTGGAATTGCACTGCTAGATCATATTATTTTTTCAAAAAACAGCTACTTCAGCTTTGTAGAAAACGACCTGCTGTTTACCGATTAGAATTCACCCTGTATAATGTAAAAGGATTTTACAAATGAAAAGCCAGACTGTATTTTTTCTTTCAACATTAATTTTTCTCTTTACCGGAATCTGTCTTTCAGCGCAGGACTCTGCTGCACCGAATCTTGAATTAACAGAAGCCGACAGCGAAGAATTCATTCAGCAAGACATAACCGTCCTTACAATACAGACAGACGTTCCAAAAGCCAGGATTTATCTGAACGGACAGTACAAGGGCATTTCTCCGCTCTGCATAAAATCTCTTGTTCCGGGATTTTACAAGCTTACATTAAAAAAAGACGGCTTTGAAGACACAGACACAATGATTCAGGCAGAATTAAACAAAATCAAAGCCTTTGAATTCAATTTAAAGCCTGTAAATCCTTTAAATCCTTAAATTGAACATATAAAACAAATTCGCTAGAATAAAAACAATGAAACTTTACACAAAAACACAGGTAATAATTTATACCTCAATCGGAATGGTTCTTGCCGCAGGAATTACTGCTTCAATTCTTTCTTTTACCTGCAGAAAAGAAGAACCAGCAGAAAAATCTGCACAGGTTGTTTCTAAAACAGAAGAACTAGCGGCAATTCAAATAGATGAATCTGACGCACTTTCTGAAAATGCACTTCATGCAGTTCAGATTTCAACAGATACAACATACACTATGGACGAAAAGCAGAATATCGGAGTTTACGAAAAATGCAGTCCGGCCGTAGTCAACATCAATACACAGGTAACCGGAGTAAACTGGTTCCTTGAACCGATTGTTCAGGACGGTGGAAGCGGTTCCGGCTCTATCATAGACAAACGGGGCTACGTTCTTACAAATGTACATGTGATCAAAGGCGCTTCAAAAATCTATGTATCTCTTTCTGACGGAACACAGTACGAAGCCCAGATTATCGGACAGGATGCAGACAGCGATCTTGCTGTAATCAAATTTGAACCGCCAAAGGGAACTGAACTTACTACAATTGCATTCGGCGACTCGGCAAAGCTTAAGGTCGGTCAGAAAGTAATTGCAATCGGAAACCCATACGGTTTTGACCGAACGATGACTACAGGAATTATTTCTGCACTTGGCCGCCCGCTTAAGGACGCAAGCACAAACCGCATAATTCGCAATATGATTCAGACAGATACTGCCATTAACCCTGGAAATTCCGGCGGTCCGCTTCTGGACACAAACGGCAACATGATCGGAATTAACACAATGATATATTCAAACAGCGGTTCAAGCGCCGGAATTGGTTTTGCAGTGCCGGCAGAAACAGCCGTCCGCGTTGCTTCTGACCTTCTAAAATACGGAAAAGTCCGCCGCGGAACACTGGAACTTTCTGTTGTTCAGCTGAACAATACAATTGCAAACTATGCAAACCTGGACATTGCACGCGGACTTCTTGTTTCCAGAACGACAAAAGGTGGAAACGCAGAAAAAGCCGGAATTGTAGAAGGTACACAGGCTGTACGCTACGGTTACGGAAACACAATAATCTATCTTGGCGGAGACATAATCACAAAGATAGACAATATAACCATTTCTTCTATTGCGGATTATTATTCAGCATTAGAAAGCAAACGGCCGGGCGATACGGTTACCGTTACTCTTCACCGGAACGGCAAAGACCGGGAAGTAAAGATTGTACTTGCTTCTCCGGACGAAAAAACTGCATCAATATAAAATGATGTAAAAGGGAAACTAAGTAAACTGTAAAAAAATTTGACAAAACCGACTCTTAATGTATTATGGAAATATACAAAAAGTTGGTTTATAATGAAAAAAGTTCTTTTAAGTTTATTATTTGGTTTTAGTGTTTTGGTTGCATTTGGTTCTTGCCAGAATGCAGTGGAGCAAAGAGAGTTTTTGATGGTAGAGAACAAAAAAGTACAGTTTGCGTCCCTTACTCTATCAAACAGTTATGAAGGTTCCCGCAGACTGGATGTATCAGAAATCAAATATGCATCCATAAGAATCAGCGGTCATGATATACACGAAGATGAAGAACCGCATCTTGACTATGTTGAAGTAGCCTGCGGAAAAAACAATGATTCAATTACAATTGACCATATTCCAGTAGGCGTTGACCGCATTGTAACTGTAAAAGCTTATGACGGTAGCAAAAAAGAACTCCCGAACTTTAATATCCGGGCGGTAACAGACATAAATTCCGGCGAGAATAATAAAATTCAAGTTTCAAAAAAGACAACTGCATTCGGTAATGTTCTTTACGGCATAAAGGCACTTTATAATTTTGAAGAACTTGAATCAGACGGCCGCATGGAAACAATCCGTGCTGTAATTGATGATTCAATTCATCCAAGCCTGTACAACTCATCAAAATTAATCGGTGAACTGCAGGGATTATCGTTCCCGTACAGTGCAAAAAAAGAAGATTACCGTCTGGAAACAGGTTCCGTTACATTCAATTATCTTATTGCGCAGAAATTCAATGTGAGCATAAACGATCCTATTTCTACAGGACTTACAGAACAAACTGCTGCAAACGGAATTACAATAGAAGATATTGTTCCTGGAAACTGGATTCTTACAGTAACATCTCTAGACGGAACCGTTTTGGACCGCAACGAAATTCAGATTGAAAGCGGAAAAAACACAGACCTTGGTCACCTTGAGCATGACGGAATTGCAATCCTTATGCGTCAGGGCAAAAAATCTGGCGGAAAAGAATATAACCACATTCACTACTGGAATGCAGCATACGACGAAAGCGTTCCGGAAAACGAACGACTTCAGAAAACAGACTGGCCTGGAATTGAATTAACGGAAAAAATCACTGTTACAAATCCAATTGACGAACAGACCGGCGAATATGACAGCGATCACCAGAACTTCTATCTATTTGATTTTAAGAAGGCTTCATCTGTTAAAGTCTTAATTACACACGGTAACGGACAAAGTTCTGCAAAATATTGCACAGACGACATGCAGGCCTCTAAAAAAGGTGTATACTGTGTTCATTCAACCGGCCTAAATGCGGTTACAAAACAGGCAGAAGCACCTGATCCAATTACAGGACTGAACATAACTCAGGAACACTTAAAAAAATGCTTCATAGACGACCCTAAAAACAAGCAGTTTGTAATCCTATTCAGCGAAGAGCTGTACGGTTCAAAGCCTTCTTCTGTAAAGGCAGAATTTAACAAAGGCATAAACGATCATGACGGAAGCTACAGGGGAACACATTATGCTATGACCCGGCACAACAAGGGATTCTGGTACTGTTCTGTTCCGTATATTGACGTTCAGGCAACAAACCAGTGCGGTCAACCGTCATATAACTTTAAGGTAAATGACAGCGTAATAAATCCGCCGCCTTATGTTCCGGACGGATACATTTACCAGAAATTCAACGGCTCTCAAGCACAGAAAAAATTCCTGTGCTTAATTTACAGTTCTCAGGACGAAGAAGAAATATGCACACGACTTACAAAAGCAAAACGATGCAAAAAGCTTTCTGACTTTGATCTGAACACAGCAGAAGGACAAAAACAGATTTCCAACTTCCGTCAGGTTCCGGGAACAGAAAAACTTTACCGCTCATATCACCCATATAATGACGGAGAAAAAGCAAGCATTTCGGACACTTCAAAAGCACGCATGCAGTGTGTAGCTGAGCTTTCTACAAAAGCCGGAATAAAGGCCGACATTAACCTTTCTGACGACAAGCAAAAATCTTTTACATATGATGATAATACAATACCAGGATACAAAGAGAAAATCGCTTACTACAAGAAAATCATCAATAACAATGCTGTACTCTATATGACAGACTGCTCCTATAGTCAATGCTACGAAACTCCTGACAGTTCTCAGTTTGCCGGCGGAATTAAAAAAATTATTAAATTCATAAATGAAAAAGAAGGACCGTATCAAATTCACTGTGCAATCGGAACAGACAGAACCGGCGTTGTCTGCGCTGTCCTTGCAGGTCTTTGCGGCGCAACATGGAATCAGATTCAGGAAGACTACTGCAAGTCCATAGAAATGGGAATCTATGAATACCGCGGTCCGGGAGCCGTAAAATATTCACTCCAGAAATTTCTTGGCGTTGACTTTGTAGAAGATGTAGAAGACCTTCAGAAGGCGCTTACAGACAAACTTATAGAAAAAGGAATCTCTAAGAGCGACATAACGACAATGGTAAACCGCTTAAACTAAGCCCTGGATTTTTACCACATTATCAGCCCCTACAACTTTCCCGGTTTCTGTGCTAGAATGTGCTTATGCGCAGATTCATAGTAGAATCCCCGTTTCAGCCGTCGGGCGATCAGGGGCAGGCAATAGAAAAACTCTCTGAAGGATTTTTACGCGGAGATAAATTTCAGACTCTAAAAGGCGTTACTGGTTCCGGAAAGACCTTTACAATGGCTAAAATAATAGAAGCTGTTCAGCGCCCTACCCTTATAATCAGCCATAACAAAACCTTAAGCGCTCAACTGTACCGCGAATTTAAATCGTTTTTTCCGAACAATGCGGTTGAATACTTTGTTTCTTACTACGACTACTACCAGCCTGAAGCCTATGTACCAGCGCGTGACCTTTATATAGAAAAAGATGCTGCAATCAACAAGGAAATTGACCAGCTAAAGATGAAGGCAACCTATTCCCTTATGGAGCGCCGCGACGTAATCGTAATTGCAACGGTTTCCTGCATATACGGTCTTGGAATGCCTGAGCTTTACAAAAGCATGCGCGTTCATCTGGAAAAGGGCACGACCCTTGATCCGCACAAACTTGCAATTGAACTGAGCCACATACAGTACACCAGAAATGACATGGTGCTTGATCGCGGAACGTTCCGCATAAAAGGCGATGTAATAGAAATCTACCCGCCGTACATGGAATTTGACGAAGCCTACAGAATTGAACTTGACTGGGATGAAATCGTACGGATCCGCCGCTTTAATGTAATTTCCGGCAAGATAACAGAAGAACTTGACGAAACAAGCATTTACCCGGCAAAAAACTTTGTCGTTCCGCAGGACCAGCTTGAAGCAGCAACAGGACGCATTCAGGAAGAGCTTGAAGGTCGCCTTGCAGAGCTGAACGCACAGCACAAGATTCTGGAGGCAGAACGCCTTAAGACCCGCGTAACCTATGACATGGAAATGATGAAGGAAATGGGCTACTGCTCGGGAATTGAAAACTATTCGGCACCGATTGCGGGGCGTGCACCGGGGGAACCGCCGGCAACCCTTATGCATTATTTCCCGAATGACTTTTTGTGCATGATAGACGAAGCACACGTAACAGTACCGCAGATTGGCGCAATGTACGAAGGCGACCGCAGCCGCAAGCAGAATCTTGTTGATTTCGGGTTCAGGCTGCCGAGTGCGCTGGATAACCGTCCGCTAAAAGCCGATGAATTTTCCAGAATGCTGAACCAGGTAATCTACGTTACCGCAACCCCGCGCAAGGAAGAAATTAAGCAGTCCACCCAGGTTGTAGAACAGCTTATACGCCCGACCGGTCTTCTAGATCCTATTGTAGAAGTACGTCCAAGCGAAGGCCAGATGGAAGACATTTACCGCGAAATAAAAGAACGCATTGCACGCCACGAACGAAGCCTTGTTCTGACCCTTACAAAAAAGATGGCGGAAGACCTTACAGACTACCTTACGGAGCTTGAACTTAAAGTAAAATACATTCACTCAGAGATAGACACCTTTGAACGCGTAGAAATCCTTAAATCACTGCGACTTGGCGAAATTGACGTTCTTATTGGAATCAATCTTCTGAGGGAAGGAATTGATCTTCCTGAAGTTTCGTTCATTGCACTTCTAGACGCGGACAAAATCGGATTCCTCCGCTCCACAACCTCGCTTATTCAGATAATAGGCCGCGCTGCCCGAAACGCAGAAGGAATGGTTGTAATGTATGCCGACCGCATGAGCGACGCAATGAAAGAAGCCATAGACGAAACAAAACGCCGCCGAACGCTACAGGAAGCATACAACAGGGAACACGGAATTACTCCAAAGACCGTAAAAAAAGAAATTCAGGATATTCTTGAACACCAGAAGGAAGAAGCAGAAGAAACTGCCCGCGTAACGGTAGAAACACTTAAGAAAACCGCCAACCTGTTTGACAGAAAGCAGCGCGAAAAACTTCTTAAGGCCTTGCGTCAGGAAATGTCTGACTGTGCCGAACGCCTGGAATACGAACAGGCAGCTGCCCTGCGCGACCAGATCCGCGAAATAGAAGAACAGTATGCGAAATAAGGCGTCTGCAGGATATTTTCAATATTGAAAATATCACAATGGCTTGTTCCGCTTATTGACTAAAAATCTTTATTTCTATATATTATTAGAACTAATTCAGAATTAAATTAAGGTAGGTATAGATATGTCTAGATGTTGTGATATCTGCGGTAAAGGCGTTCAGCACGGTAGCAAAGTTTCAAAGTCTTTCAACCACACAAAACGCACATGGCGTCCAAATTTGATGACAGTAAAAACTGACCTCGGTAACGGTGAAGTAAGAACTCTTAAAGTTTGTGCCCGCTGTTTCAGAAGCGATTTTATCGTAAAGAAAGTTCGCGTTCCAAAGCCAGCTACAACAGAAAACAAATAAACTGTCTAAGTTCGCGATTGAAAGCCGCTTCACTACGAAGCGGTTTTTTTGTTTAACAATTTATTTAAAAAACAGATTTTTTTATACTGAAAGTTCAAGACAGTCGTAAGCAGGACCTACAGAACCGCCTTCTGAAACAATTTTATTGAGTACAGGAAAATCCTTAAGCTGTTCAGAAGCATAAGCCTTTATTTCTTCGTGGCTCATAAGGTGACATATATGAATAAACCAGGTATGGCGGGCGCACAGTTTTTGTGCAACTTCCATGGCCTGTCTGAATCCAAAATGCGTTGAATGAGGCTTTACCCGAAGGGCATCGATAACGCAGTGGTCAATGTGCCCTCCTTTCTCCTTGATAAGATTAAGGCTGGATTCCGGAATAAAACTGCAGTCTGTTAAATATGCAATTGAATGAACAATTCCGTCTTCTGCTTTTACAGAAAAAAGCCAGCCGGTTGCGTTAAGTTCGCCGTGCTTCATAGGGACAGGAATTACAGTCATGTTGCCAAATTCCTGCGGCTGCTGTCCGTAAAGGACAGAACAGTCTACAAGTTCCAGTTTGGGCTTTCCGCCGCCAATCTGAGTGTCGAAACGGAATATATAGTCAAAGCGTTTTTTTACGTCCCTTACTGTATCTGCATTTGCATAGAGTGAAATTCCGCGCTTACCGGACTGTGCAAGCAGTTTAGGATCAATTCCTGCATTTTCAGGATTTGAGCGTACAAGTTCAGAAAGCCTGTCCGAACCCAGCGTATGGCTGAAAATTCTTATGTCATCAAGTCCGTGAAGATGATCCGCATGACTATGCGTAAGCAGAACTGCATCAACAGCCTTTATCCCGCTGCGAAGTGCCTGAATGCGGAATTCCGGTCCTATATCCACCAGCAGGCTTGAAACAGTTCCATCCGGATTTTCATTGGTTACATAGGCACTGCATCTGAGGCGCTTATCGTGCGGATCTTCTGAACGGCACACAGCACAGTTACAAGCAATACACGGAATTCCGTGGCTTGTGCCGGTTCCTAACAAAGTCATCTTCATACGGAAATTATACTCCCGCGCCCTATATTTTTCAATTACAGCAGATTCCATTTAAATATGAAAAAAAATGTTTGCAAAAAATAACAAATGGGTACACAATTTAACAAAACGATTCTTAACAGAACCGCTGATTTAACACAAAAGAAACAGTTTCCCATAAAGAAGCCGTTCGTGCATTTGAGGGAAATATGTTTCGCTTTTTTTATGGGGGATTTATGATGAAAAAAATTTTCAGCAGACGCAACGTCTTTACCGTTACAGCCGCCGCCCTTGTGCTGGCATGTACATCAGCAGGATTTATTTCCTGCCAGAACGACACAGAAACAAAATATGTTCCAATTAGTTCGGGCAGTTCTGCTACTGTACAGACACTTGCAACTGAATCAAGTTTAAGACGCTGTTATGCATTGGATAATGCAAATTCTAAGGTAGTTTTTCTTATGGACAAAGCACTTTGGAATGTTGCCGATGGACAGACTGTTTATGTACACGGATCTTTTAACTCATGGTCACATGCAAATGATGATACATTCTTAATGAGTGAAACAGAAAGTTACTATTACCTTGTTATTCCTTTCAATCAGCTGACAGCTCTTGGAAACAGCGGTCATCCGGAATATAAATTTGTTATTGTAGAAAATGGAAGTGACAACTACCAGAACAACTATGACAAGGCATTTATTCCTGAACCATACGTATTCCACACTTCTGACGAAAACCTTATCATCATTTATGATAACGAAGATAAAGATGAAATTGCAGCATGCAGTGCAACCGCTGCTATATGGAAAGGGCTTAAAGACTGGAATTTGAACAATGATGATGAAGTAGCTAAATTTGCAAACTTCCGTAAAGTTCCGGGAACAACAAACCTTTACCGTTCATGGCACCCTTACAAGTGTAAGACACACAAATCAGGTGTATTCAAGGATGCAACAACAAATCCAAAAGGTTACTTTGTACGCGCTACAGAACCTGTTCGCCACGAAAAAGTAATCGGTCTTTATGAAAAAAATGGAATTCAGACAGACATCTGCTTAAGCGAAAATGAAACTGCAAATCTTCAGACATGGGCAGTTGGAACAGATGTTGCAAAGAATGATAATGTTCAGGACTCAGGTACAACTTATACAGAATCAATTCCATCATACTATCAGGCTATACTCAATGCAGGTAACGTTCTTCACATGACATTTACAAACTCAAATAATGAAGAAGAAGTTATGCAGTACAAATACATCTATCAGGCAGACTACAACGAAAAATACCTGAACGACGGCTTGCAGTGCATAATTGACTTCCTTAAAGAAGGAACTCACCCTGCTCCATACGGAATTCACTGCCGTCTTGGTAACGATCGTACAGGTTACTACTGTGCCGTTATTTCTGGTCTTTGTGGTGCTTCATGGGCAGAAATTGCAGAAGATTACCAGAAGTCTAACTACACATACCTTGGTGAATACCGCGACCAGCGCCTTTTGAAACAGGTATTTGAAAAGCAGTTCAACATTACAGACATTACAAACTACACAGGCACACAGCTTAAATCTGCTATGTACGCTTACTACACAACAAATACTGAACTTCAGATTACATCTGCTGATCTTGATGCACTTGTTGCTAAGTTTACAGCAAATAACTAAACGTCTTTTATAAGATAAACCTGTAAGGGCTGACAAATAAGTTCCTGCCACACGGTCATTAAGTTTTTCGAAACAACCATTTACGCTGTATCTGGTGGTTTCGAGAGCCTCAACCACCGTAAATTGAACTTATTTGTCAGCCCGATTTTTTTTGAAACAACAAAAATTATGGGAAGGCACCCGCGCGTTCGTGGAGCAGTTGCCGGAGGCAAGGATTTTAAGGTTCAGGGCGGCACGAACTGAGCCTTAAAAGACCGAGCGTCAGCGGGCTGCGGAAGGAACGTTTGCAAATATAGCTTCCGCGCATTGAATATAAAAAAAAAAAAGTGTATTATTAGACCAAAGCGTAAATTTCGGAAGGGATGGCTCAACCACTTTTCCGACTTATATAGGAGTTACTAATGACAGTAAACGAAATCAAGAATGCCAAAATCAAGGCATGGATTGAAGAATGTGTTAAGATGTGTGAACCTGACAACGTTGTTGTTGTTGACGGTACTACAGCTGAATACGACCGCCTTATGCAGAAATGTGTAGACGCTGGTCTTGCTACACCATTGAAGAAGAAAGAAAACTGCTTCCTTTTCCGCTCACTTCCAAGTGACGTTGCTCGTGTAGAAAGCCGCACATTCATTTCTTCAGTTAAAGAAGAAGATGCTGGTCCTACAAACCACTGGATTGATCCAAAAGAACTTAAAGCAACTATGAAAGGTCTTTACACAGGTTGTATGCACGGACGCACAATGTATGTAATTCCTTTCTGTATGGGTCCACTCGGTTCACCAATCGCTAAATACGGTGTTGAACTTACAGACTCTGAATACGTTGTATTGAACATGGACATCATGACTCGTGCCGGCGAAAAAGTTTGGCAGTACCTTGATGACAACTTCGTTCCATGTCTCCACTCAGTTGGTAAACCACTTAACAATGGTGAAAAAGACAACGGCATCTGGCCATGTGCTGACGTTGAACACAAATACATCAGCCAGTTCCCAGAAGAACACCTCGTATGGTCTTACGGTTCTGGATACGGTGGAAACGCTCTTCTCGGAAAGAAGTGTTTCGCACTCCGCATTGCTACAGTAATCGCTCGCGAAGAAGGCTGGCTTGCTGAACACATGCTTATCCTTAAGCTCACAAACCCTAAGGGTGAAGTTAAATACGTTACAGGTGCTTTCCCATCAGCTTGTGGAAAGACAAACCTCGCTATGTTGATTCCTACTATCCCAGGATGGAAGGTTGAAACAGTTGGTGATGATATCGCATGGATGAAGTTCGGAAAGGACGGACGTCTTTACGCTATCAACCCAGAAGCAGGATTCTTCGGAGTTGCTCCAGGAACATCTGCAGAAAGCAACAAGAACGCTCTTATCTCTGCTGAAAAGAACACAATCTACACTAACTGTGCTCTTACAGAAGACGGCGACGTTTGGTGGGAAGGAATCGGATATCCTGCAAAGGGTAACCTCGTTGACTGGAAGGGACAGACTCGTCCAGCATTCCCTAAGGACAAAGCTCCTAAGGGCGAAGAAATGGCTCACCCAAATGCACGCTTTACAGCACCTGCTAAGCAGTGTCCATGTATCGCATCTGACTGGGAATCTCCAGAAGGTGTACCTATCTCTGCTATTCTCTTTGGTGGACGCCGTCCATCTACTATCCCTCTTGTACACCAGGCTCGTTCTTGGAACCACGGTGTATTCCTTGGATCTATCGTAGGTTCAGAAATCACAGCTGCTTCTACAATCAACGCTGCAGAAGTTGGTAAAATCCGCCGCGACCCATTCGCTATCCTCCCATTCTGTGGATACAACATGGGTGACTACTTCCAGCACTGGATCGATGTTGGTAATGCAGCAAAAGATAAAGATCTTCTTCCAAAGATTTTCTACGTTAACTGGTTCCGCAAGGACGAAAATAACGACAAACTTCCAGGTGGATTCATGTGGCCAGGTTACGGTGACAACAGCCGCATCCTTGCATGGATTTTCGACCGCTGTAACGGCGTAGACAATGCTGTAGACACACCAATCGGACTTATGCCAAAAGATGGTGCTTTGAACACAGACGGTCTTGCTGACTACTACAAAGAAACTCTCCCAGAAATCCTCAAAGTTGATGTTGAAGGATGGAAGAAAGAAGTTAAGGATGTTCGTGAAAACCACTATCCTAAGTTCGGTAAGCACTTGCCAAAAGAACTTAACGAAATCTTGGATGACCTCGAAGCAAGACTTAATAAAGCTTAGTTGTGGCAAGTTTGCCGGTAGGCAAACTTGGTAAGCAGCCGCAAGGCTGCGACACGATTTGGAAAGCCGCTTGAACAAGGCTTAGATTGACACCTACGGCGCAATCTAACCCGTTATGATAACGACAAAAGGGAAGCCCTCGGGCTTCCCTTTTGCGTTTCAAACCAATTTCATTCCCGATAAATCTCGACTTCGCTCGATTTGCGGGATAAATCATACAGATAGAATTTGACTACATCATATGTGTATGATATATTCTGAATAAAGAGGAAAGACCAAAGTTTATTTGGTCGTCTCCACTTGTTGCTAAGAAGCCGTCAAGTTTTTCGAGGACATTGGCGGCTTTTATTTTACTCTTTTACTTTTTAAGGTAAGAAAGCAAACTAAGAATTAGAATAGCTAAATTAATAGCCAACGAAATAACTTCGTAAATCGTCATCTTAGAGCCTCCCGTTATCATATTTCCAGCAAGCCGGATTTAGAGTTCGGGAGACGCCGCCTAAACTATGGTCTTTCCAACAATTAGATAGTATAGTATATCTTTATTTTTGTATAGCACTAAATTTATACTTTCATTACATCTTCCAAGAGCTTCCAGTCACTACCGTCAATATCATCGCTAAAGTGTTCGGTACAAATACACAGACGACCTTTTTTATCAGTGCGAACAAATCCGCCTTTTAGTTCGAACTCGGTAAGATAATTTTTTAGCGTTTCAAATTTTAATGAAGCAAAATCGTCAATATTCTGACTTTGTCCGCTTGCAGAAACGCCACCTTTTGTTTCAATTATCCAGATACCGTCCTTTGTGCCTAAAACATAATCCGGATAGAAAAGTCTCAATTTTCCGCTACCATCCTTATACGCAACTGAATAAAAATCTGTTCCTTTATCGCCGTTTTTATAGAACCATGCTACAAACTCGCTGTTTTCGCAAAACTCTTCAAATTTTCGCTCTGGCATTGAACGAACTTCTGCAGATTCGCGGTAATCGGCATAGACATTTTTGCTGTAGATTTTCTGAGCTTTATCGCTACCGTCGTAGGTGAAAAGACAAACCTGCGGAATATGAAAGTCTTTTTCAACAATTTCAGAAGGATCAAAAGTAAGAGTAGCCTGTGTTAGATTTCCGATTTCAGTGATTGCCTCGTGAAAATCTGTTTTCAAAACAGCGGCATTATTAATAACAAATGAGTACAATTCCCGAGTCCCAAGGTTTAATAGAGAGTATTTTCTGCTTGTGACTTTGGGATTTTTGTAGAAAACTCGACGAAAAACAGTGTTCATCTTTTCGTATTTAAGGCTAACTTCGGTACTTAAAATACCTATCTCATGATGAAACTGGCGTCCGTGGGTATGAGTATTTAAGGGAATCGCAAAATCCGAATCATACATCTGGTTCATCTTTCCTGCATCCAGAGTTTCGGTTCGCCCCATTTTGGCTGAAACAACGATTTTATCGCTGAAAATATATCCATTATTTGTCAAAAGTTTTTGATTTTCTTCATAATTCCTTCCGACACTCAGACCATATTTCTTTTCAAAATGATTTACGACGCTTTTCATCGTGTCTTCGGCATCATTTTCGTCGATTACATCCGGGCGCTGCTGGCTTTTGAGCGTAACATCCTTGTATTCGTCTTTTAGCTGGATATAAGTTGCGTCCCAGGCTCCGTGCTCAAGAAAAGCCTTTGCTCCCTCAGTAAACTTATTATCCCAGGTGTAAAGATAGCAGCTATCCAATGCGCTATCATCATAATGATGTGCGTTTGGCATTCGCCGGATTCGGCCGAAAGTCTGAATCTCAAACTTTTCGCCCTCATGGTCACGGAGTTTTACAAGAATATAGGCACGAGGACAATCCCAGCCGGTTGCAACCGCCATCTTAAAAATCAGAGCTTCCTGCTCACCATCATTAGCTTCTATTCCTTCAAGATTTTCGTGACGGCTGAACTTACTTTTTCCGTTTTCACTCAACCAGATTGAAAGTTTTCCGTTTTCGTAAGAAATATCGTGATTTTCAAACCAGGTCTGTACTTCATCCAAAAGCGAATCAGAAGAGTTTGGCATTTGAACCAGAATAAGCGGATTGATATTTTCGCCATGCTCAAGGAATTTGCTGCGCAAAAGCCGCTGTTTTTCGAGAGCCTTATTCAAAAGATAAGAAACCTGACTTTCTCCTTCCAGTTCCGTGATTTCGTTGCTCAAAATCGTAATTGGAAAGCCTTCGTTAATAATCAGCATTTTTTTGATAAGACCTTCTTCGATTACGGATTTTTCAGGGACATCGATAAAGGCAACTTTTGGGTCGTTCTGATTGTAGCCGTTAGGAGTTGCACTTGCCCGAATAATCGGAAGTTTTGCGCCGCCGTCCTTAAAATAATTGATTATCACGGCCGATTTTTTGCTGTCATTCATGTGACTTTCATCGATAATTAGGATGAAATTCAAGCCGGAATCCCGTGCGGAACGAATATACTCTATAAAGTTAGTATGCTCACCATCGCGGACGGCAATATTGTCATTTTTATTCAGAAGCTCCCAGTTGATAAAACAGCAGTCATTTTCAGAAAAGCCGCTGGTCATCACATCGGAAAGAAGTTTTGTCTGTGCACCGTGAATATAGGTGTCCATTTTCTTTTTGCTCTGTTCTTCAAGATTACCTTTGCCCGGCGTAAACCAGATAAAAACAGTGTTTGCATGGCACTTTAAGTATTCATCCATAAAGTGTGTAAGCATAATTGTCTTTCCGCTACCCGTGCAGGATTTTAAGATGATTTCTTCTTTTCCGTTTTCGATTGCAGTTTGAAGAAGTGAAATTGCGTTGCGCTGAAAATTCAATAAATCCATAAGTTCCTCCGATGCTACAGTGCCAGGTCGCGGTAATAATAGTCAGGAATTGTGTTTATGCTGATGTTGTGAGATTTTAAGATTCGTTCCTGCTTTCCAGAAACTAAAACATCATGACCAACATAGAGCGCGCGGACACTGAGCCCCGTATTGCGGACACTGAGCCCCGTCGAAGTGTCTTTCTGCTCGTTTCGACCAGACTCAACGAGCGTCGCAATAAATTCTTCCATTTCATCATCATCCAGAACGATTGCGACAGTTTTGTCCTTGTCAAAATTAACAGCATTCTCCAGTTCCACTAATTCCCGAACATGAAACAGAAGATCATCAGCATATTCGTAGTACATTTTTTCGCTGATTGGAATAAAGTCGGTTTTGAAGTATTTGAGAGAGCCAGGGAGACCGTCTGAATAGGTTGAACCGTCTTTGCGTGTGCCTGTGATTACGGTTTTAAGACGTTGATATGTGATGTCGCGGCAGATGTTATTTTCGTTGTTGGTACAGAGAATGAATTTACGGTGACCACCATCTTCTGCATTGAGTTTTAGTACAGCGTGACCGGTTGTGCCGGAGCCAGCGAAGAAGTCGAGGATAGTGGAGTCTTGCTTTGATAATATCGACCATTTTAGTAATTGTTTTATAAGACGCAGAGGTTTCTTTCCATTCTTAAATTCTACTGCTCCTTCTTTAGATATATTACCCATATCAAGCCAAAATCCTTTCCAATAATCACCTCTTATAACTGAGCGCCCATATTTTTCAATAAAATCGTCTGTCTTTCGATAATTATATTTCATTGGAACTAATTGAATAATTTCATCTTCATCAGTAATTGTTAAATAATATGGTTCATCTCTTTTTTCTGAGATGTATTTTAACCAACGACCTTTTTCAAGTTTTAATTCATCAGGAATATTTGGGACTTCATTTCTTGGACGAGTTATATAATCAAGATTATCTACTATATATTTTTGTATTACTTCAGATTTATCAAATAAATCATTTATTATTTTTAACGAGACCGTATTCTTTTTAATTTCGATATTAAATTTCTTAAGTTCATCAATTATTTCTTTTTTTGAGAACAAAATGTCTCCAAAATTTGATATTGTACCATCGGAATTCATAAACAAATTAAAATGAGTATCGAAACCTGGAACAAAATCAAATAATGGCGTCTTTGAAATTTCTTGATTTAGAATGTTTTTTGCATAAATTAAAATATATTCACCATTTTTGGTAATAGAACCTTTTTTGGCCGCACCTACTTTCATTCCACCGGTATTAGACATTTCTACCATTAAAGTATCTATAAAATTAATCTCATTAAAAATTTCATCGCACAGAATTTTTAATTGAGCTTGCTCATTGTCGTCTATACTAATAAAAATAACTCCTGATTCTCTTAGCAAATTTTTGGCACATCTTAATCGTTTATCCATAAATGAGAGCCATTTTGAATGTTTAAATTCGTCTTCTTCGCTTACATAGTCATCATCATAGACAAAATCTTTATTTCCCGTATTGTAGGGCGGATCAATATAAATCACATCAATCTTTCCACGATGAGTTTTTTCCAGAAGTTTCAGGCTTGCAAGATTATCACCTTCAAGCAAAAAGTTTAGTTCGCCACCGTTGTCTATGAACAAATCTTTTTCTTCGGTAAAGACAGGAGCGTTCTGCTCAAGCTTTTCATCAATGGCCTCTCGGTGTTCTTCAAACACAAGTCCATATTTTTTGCCGTTTACTTCGCGAGTAAGGTCCCCAAGATAACTAATCAACTGAGAAGCATTTTTATCATTCGAGTTTTGTTCAATAAATGATTTAATTTCTGCAATTTTTGAAAGCAAAGCCTGTCGCTTTTCGCCAGAGATGTTTGTAGACATGAAGTATTCCTTATTTTATGGAGTAAATATAAAATTTACTTTATACAATAAAGTATAACACTGAAATTACTCCATATAAATAGAAATATTTAAGATTTACTCAATTATTATGAGTAAATGGAAGATTTTTACGATTCATTTCGCCTTAATTTGAAATTTTACAGAGAAAAAATGGGATACAGTCAGTCTGAACTTGCTATTCAGGCAAACAGTTCAAATGGAATGATTGGAAATATTGAATCTGGAAAAGCTAAACCTTCATTCGACAACATACTAAAAATCGCAGCCGCTCTAAAAATCCACCCCGCCGACCTCTTTCTGCGAAATGCATCCACCACGGTTTCTAATACAAAAAATCTTCTAAAGACAAAACTTCTCCCAGAAATCGAGAACTTTATCGAAAGAGAATTGTAACAAGCGTTCTAATGCTTACCGAAAAACACAATGACTAAAGTGTAATGCAAAACACCTGTTGACGAATCGTATTTTCCGCTTTATATTAAAACAAAAGGAAAGACCAAAGTTTATTTGGTCGTCTCCACATATTTGGTTTTAAAGCCGCCTAAGTGGTCAGACTAAGGGCGGCTTTTATTTTCTACTCATTCTTATTCTTTAAGTATGAAAGAACTGCTATAACAGTGCTGATTACTGAAGCAACGCAGGTTACCGCAGCGATTATCAATTCACGTGTCATATGCAAGCCTCCCATTCAAATATTTTCGGCAAAGCCGAATTTGAGTCTGGGAGACGCCGCCTAAACTAAGGTCTTTCCAATAATTTGGATTATAATACACTTCTATATTTTTGTATACTAGTATATAATTTCCCCTATATGATTCTTTTTATTAGCGGGCGGACAGATATTCCTGCGTTTTATTCTGATTGGTTCATGAACAGGCTTAAAGCCGGGTTTGTAGATGTGCGAAATCCGTACTATGGGGAGCAGGTTACACGATATTCGCTGGATCCAAAAGTTGTGGACGCACTGGTGTTCTGCACAAAAAATCCACGCCCTATGCTAGAGCATATAGAAGAAATTAAATCGCGCGGATTTAATATTTATTTTTTTGTCACTATTACTCCTTATTCAAAAGATATTGAACCCAGCGTTCCAGATAAATCTAGAATTATAAATTCGTTTATTGAACTGAGCAGACTTATTGGAAAAGAAAATATTTCCTGGAGATACGATCCGGTTTTTATAAACGATATTTATTCTATTGAATTTCATAAAGAGGCTTTCTTTAATATGGCTGAAAAATTATCCGGCCATACAAACCGTTGCATTATCAGTTTTATTGACCTGTATAAAAAAACTGTTAAAAACTTTCCGTATGTCAGGGAAGTAAAAATATCCGAACAGGAAGAACTTGCATGCAAGTTTTCAGAAAGTGCAAATAAATTTGGAATTACTATTGAATCCTGTGCAGAAAAATACAATCTTTCTGAATTCGGCGTAAAACCCGGAGCCTGCGTTTCCCGTAAAATTATCGAAAATACATGCAGCTTTTATCTGAAAGAAAAACTCCCGCCAAATAATTTGCGGGAAAACTGTGCTTGTCTTCCCATGCACGATATCGGCGCTTACAATTCATGCCCTCACCTGTGCCGCTACTGCTATGCAAATTACGATGAAAGCCTGGTTCGTAAAAACCTATCGCTTCATAATCCAGAATCATCATTTTTAATCGGTGTACCAAAAGACGAAGATATCGTAAAAAAATCACGGCAGGAAAGTTTTAAAGATGAACAGGGGCGACTGCTGTGATATAATAATTCCAGAGGTGCAATATGAACGAACTTTATGACTTTATAAAAAAATGTGGAACTTATTATCTTGCAACTGTAGAAAATGGAAAGCCAAAAAACAGACCGTTTGGGACAATTAATATTTTTGAAAATAAACTTTACATTCAGACAGGAAAGAAAAAGGCTGTCTCACATCAGATTCAGTCTAATCCAAATGTAGAACTCTGCTGTTTTGATGCTTCTACAGGCCGTTGGTTAAGACTTGAAGGTGAACTTGTCCGCGACGACAGAAGAGAAGCAAAAGCTGACATGCTTTCACACTATCCGGAACTTGCAAATATGTATTCTGCGGACGACGACAACACTGAAGTTCTATACTTTAAGAAAGGTACCGGAACAATTTACAGTTTCTCGGCAGCTCCAAAACAGATTAAATTTTAATGATATATAAACAGCCTCATAAATTTAGTGCGAAAAAATAAAAGACTGCTATAATATTTTTATCAAGTTATTAAGGATAAAAATATGAAAAACATTTTTGCTGATATTTTTTTGCCGTTTAAAAAGAGTCCGGCTATCCTCATTTCATTTATTCTGTCAGTTTTTAGCCTTTCTCTGCTTATTATCCAGTTTGCATGGATAGCAAACCAAAACAAGAAAATAATTACGTACGATCAGACAGGACCGGGTAAATTTCAAGCAAAATATCTGACAATAAACATGGAAATTCCAGACAGGAGCGATGGAACAAAAAACTGCTGGCAAGAAGAAAATGGTACATGGGGAAGTCAATACGATATCTACATCTATAACAATACAGATTATACTTTTCTTGACTGGGAACTGGAAATGACTGTCCCGGAAGAAGCAAGAATTGATTCCTCCTGGAATGGAGAATTCACCCAGAGCTCGGGAAAAATTAAAGTAAAAGGAGAGCAGGAAACTCTTACTATTATGGCGGCTGCACACAGCAGCATTAAGATTGGTTTTGTTCTATATACAAATCAGTTAATGAATTCAAGTTCATTTCACCTTACAGGAAAATTCCTGCGAAATCCTTTAAAAAACAAATTATTTTTATTTGCACTCACTGTTTTTTTCGTTGTATTCATCATCTTCATTATCTCTAATGTCGTTTATTATCTGGTAAAAAAACAGCGGACTATAGACAATGAAAAAATTGAAAGCTTGATTAAATTGTGTGCCCGCTTTATTGACGTCCGTGATGAATACACCAAAATGCATTCTTCCCATGTCGGGGATTACGCAAGGAAAATTGCAGAAAAGATGGGCTTTGACGAAGAATTTCAAAAAAACATTTATTACATGGGAATGATGCATGATGTTGGAAAAGTTCTTATTCCCCGTGAAATTTTATGTAAAACATCAAAACTGGATGATGAAGAATGGAAGGAGATGAAAAAACATCCTTTGTACAGTGCGGGAATTCTAGAAGGCTTTACGGCTGTTCCAGGAATAAAAGAAGCAGCTCTTTATCATCATGAAAGATACGACGGCTCTGGCTACCCTACAGGTCTTAGAGAAAAAGAAATCCCTATTCAAGCAAGAATTATATGTGTTGCAGATTCCTACGATGCAATGCACACAAACAGATCATATCGAAGTCATCTGTCAGACGAAGTTATTCTTCAGGAATTGGAAAAAAACAAGGGCAGTCAATTTGATCCGGATGCCGCGGAGGCCTTAATTACCCTTATAAAAGAACACAAACTTTAATTCTTAAAGTTAATTTAATAAAAGACGTTCTTATGCTATACTGAGCGTATGAAACGTCTTTTTTTTATCTTTACAATTTTATTTTTAACAATTTCTGCATTTGCAGAAACAAGGACTTTTTATTTTGCACGCCATGGCCAGCGCGGAGATCCAAAATATCAGCGGCATTTTGAAAACTGCGATGAAGATGCGCTTACACCAAAAGGCATTGAACAGGCTGAACTCCTTGGTGCCTGGCTTAACAGCATTGGCTTTAGCGGAATGATTTACGTCTCGCCATATTACAGGACTCTGCAGACTGCAACTTATGCTGCATCTAAAATGAAGCCGGCAAAAATGATTCTTGAACCGCGCATTCAGGAAATTACGGGCGTAAAAGACAACAGCGGAATAGTTCGTACCACAAAAAAATGCATTACAAAAAAAGAAATTCATAGAAATTTTCCGAATGTAATTATTCCCCAAAAAATGAAGTTTCCATGGCGCTACGAAAATGAACGTCAGTCTCAGACAGATGAACGGGTTGGACATGTAATTGATGAATGCCTTAATAATTCAGAAGGTGATATATTCTTTGTTTGCCACGGAGGCCTTCTTCCTGGTGTTATAAGAGAAATGACAAAGCGTGGAGCCGCTTTTGAACGCCGCAAAGCTTGTAACTGCTGCCTTTATGCCTTTACCTTTGATACGGATACAAAAAAAGTCATAGATTCAAAAGATTATACGGCAAATTACCTTTCCGACGAATACATTACAGACAATATGAGCATAATGACTCTTTCAAACTAGATTGAAAGGCGGGTTTTAGAAAAGCCCGCCTTTTTTGTTTACCAATAATAAACTCTTGTTTACTTTTCATTTTTTTTGTTCACTTTTAATTGACTTAAAATCTAACAAGTGATAGATTATAGATGATAAATGAACAGGAGTTTTTTTTGAGAAAAGCAAATCCAGAAGTACTGAACAGAATAAAGAACGCAGCGAAAGAACTTTTAGCAGAAAAAACACCTTCAGAGATCGGCATGCGTGACATAGCTGCAAAAAGCGGAATCACTGCTGCCAATATCTATCACTATTACAAGAACAAAAATGATTTGTTTAAGGATATTACCGCAGCGGTCAACTCCGCCTCAGACAAAGATAATAATTCTGAAAACAACAGAAAGAGGTATGAAATGAAAGACATCAAAGAAATGATGAATTACCGCGCTGACATTAAAGTAGTCGACGCAACTCTCCGCGACGGAGGACTTGTAAACGATTTTTATTTTGCTGAAAATTTTGCAAAAGCCCTCTACGAAGCTAACACAAAAGCCGGTGTTGATTACATGGAATTCGGTTACAAAGCAGACAAAACTCTTTTTGATGTAAACAAATTCGGTCCATCAAAGTTCTGTGATGATGATTATATCCGTAGCGTTGTCGGAGACGGAGAGAGAAAAGTAAAGGTTGCCGTAATGGCAGATGTTGGCCGCTGTAACTACAAGGAAGATATCCATGACCGTTCTGAATCTCCAATTGACCTTGTACGCGTTGCAACATATCTTCACCAGATGCCAACTGCAATCGACATGATTGAAGATGCTCACAAAAAAGGCTATGAAACAAGCTGTAACATTATGGCACTTTCTACAGGCCAGGAAAATGACATAAAAGCAGCTCTTGAAATGGCAGGAAAATCACCTGTTGACGTTATCTACATTGTAGACAGCTACGGTTCAATTTATCCAGAAGAAATGGCCCGCATCTGCGATATGTTCGGAGAATTTGCTGCAAAATACAACAAAAAACTCGGAATTCACGCTCATGACAACCAGAAGCTTGCATTTGCAAACACAATTGAATGTGCTGGTGATGGAGTAGATTTCCTTGATGCCACATATCTTTCTATGGGACGCGGTGCAGGTAACTGTGCAATGGAACTTCTTCTTGGATTCCTTAAGAACCCTAAATACAATGAATTCCCAGTATTAGACTTCATCGAAAAGCATATGATTCCTATGAAAGAAAAGGGTGTTGTATGGGGCTATGACCTTCCTTACCTTCTTACAGGACAGTTCAACCAGCATCCGCGCACTGCAATTGCATACGTAAAAGACGGACGCAAGGACATTACTGAATATTTCAAGGAACTTACTTCACAGGAGTAAGTTGAAAAATAGCTTGTCAAAGGCATAAAAGCAAGGGCTGACAGTCAATATGTCAGCCCTTATTTTTTATAGAAGAAGATTTTCAATCAGTTAAAATTACTAAATCAAAATGAAAAGAATGTCTCAAGATTCTTCTTAAACTCATGAGTATCTGCCTTAAGTTCCTTTAAGAAACTGTTATCCTTCAAGGAACCCAGCACAGCAGTCATTTCTTCGTCAGATTTGTATGGCATGCATCTGTAGTAATCAGTAAAATCCTTTTCTCTGGACTTAAAGCTTGCCAAATACATGTGATCAGCCATCAAAGAAACATCATTTTTTATGTCCTTGAAAATTTCCGGCGTAAATTCTGAAAGCTTGCATGAATAAAGGTATTCCAGCAGATGAATTGCATAGCGCGCACTGTAATCAAGATATTTTTCATGAACACAATTGTAGTATTCATGAACAGACTGCCATGAATCAATCTGACCGTTCTTTATCTTTTCGTAGAGTTCATTCAGTTTTTCTAAAGGCATAATCTGACCGCCGGCATTTTTCCAGTCAGTATACAAAGGAATACCAGTAGTTCTGTTCAGGATGGCTTTAACAGAGCAGGCAATTTCGTTCTTGCGGCAGAATTTCATAAGTGTTCTGGCAGCATAATATTTTATTACCTGTCTGTATGCCAAATATGCATTAAGCGGCTTATATACAAATGCCCCAAATTTCTTCTGCGCATTTCCATCGTAAAGAATAAACTTTGAATTTCCGCTTGTATGAAGATAATCCTTTGCTGCCTGATAGCGGTTACCTGCCGAATCAGCTTTTTCTGCAAGCTGAACGTCAAGCTGAGAAAGATTTGCCGCAGTCAGATTGATGATTTTTTCTACTGCATTTACAACTTCCTGCATTGTATCCGGCGCAAACGGATCAAATTCAATATTCTGAATTTTATTGAAACGCTTATCCCGCTTAGAAAACTTGTACTTGTTTCTTACAATGGCAAACATGTCATACATAAACCACCAGGCAGGAATTACATGAATCGGACTGTCCGGATTTTCGCCAGTTGAAATAAGCGAGAACGGGAACTGAATGTCCAGTTCATGCTGGTAAGAACCTTTTACCGCAAGTACAAATGATGCAAAACGGCTGTTATGCTTAAAATCGGAACAAAGTCCCGGCCAGAAACCGCGGCCGGCAATTATTTCTCCGTCCGGACTTCTGGAATTGTGGTTACTTCCGATTGTTGCACCAGCCGCAATATTTGACTGCCCCATAACAGTAGTTGCAATAAGAAACGATGAATTATGATGCTGCTCGTGGAACGGGAAAATAAGGTTATTCAGAAGTTCGCAGCAGGAAACCGTAGAATTGTCCCCCAGAACAGAATTAATAAGGCGGGCACCGTATTTAAGCTGGCAGTTTCTTCCAAGCACAAAACGAACGCCGACTGCCTGGTAGAATACACGGCTTCCGGCACCCATAATTCCATTTACAAGCTCAACGCCTTCTCCAATCTGGCTCTGTTCCTGTTCATTGGAAAGAACTGTAACATTCTTGATTTTTGAAGCGCCCTTAATGTATGAATAGGAACAGATTTTTGAATCCTTTATGATTCCTGTATTCTTTATCACAACATCGCTTTCTATAATTCCAAATGTATTAGAACACTCCGGCACAGCTTTATCCGTAAGTTCAACAAAACGTTTCTGCAGTTCTCTGTCTGCCCTGTTCCTTGACCAGATAAATGCATCCGCAGGAATCATCGTTTCAAATGGAAGCACCGCCCTGCCGTCATTTTCGTTACAGATGCCGATCCAAGTACGGTTTTCGTCCTTTTCACCTTTACCAATAATTCCGTTCCCGAATTTACTGTGAGACGTACAGCTTAATTCATGCACATTAAAGAGAATTACCCTGTCTCCAATCCTGTAATTGTCACAATACGAAAGATTGATTAAGGCGCAGTCATCACCGACTATGGAGTTACGGAAAAAACTGTTCACTATTCCGCATGAAAGTTCAAGGTCATGATATTTTATTTTTGCATATTTTATCTGTCCTAATATTACATATCCTTCAAAGCTGTTTTCCCTTAAAAGTTCAGCATCAAAAGCTCCTTCTTCCTCAGGAACATATATATTCTGCCAGTCATCGCAGTAATTATGATTTTTTTCCAGAACAGCAATTTCTTCCTGCGTCAGACGGCGCTTTCCGAGCAGCAATGACTGATCAATTTTTATCGATTTCTTATTTTTTTCTAAATAAGTGACGTTATTCATACCTTTAATTCTACTTGAATACCGTGAAAAATGCTATAATTATATTATGAAGAAAATTGCAATATTCACGGTTATTTTATTCTTTATTTCTGCGTTTTTTATGCATGCTGAATTTCCAGACAAAAATCTTTACAGCGAATACACACTCGAAAACGGAATGAAGCTTTTTATTATGGAAGATTATTCGTGCGCAACCGTAAGAGTTGAATATGCAGTTCAGGCAGGTTTCAGTTCTCAGTCAGCAGACAACACTGGTTTTTTTGAACTTTATGCGCGCCTTTTAAAAAGAAGCATTTCTGAAGAACTTGGGACCGGAGATTTGCAGGCAGAATGCAGTTCCGATTCCTCTTCATATATGATTAATGCCTCTCCGTTCCAGATTGAAAGAATTTTTCAAATCATTGCAAAAAACGCTTATTCAGCAGCTTTTTCTGACCGGCTTATTACAGAAGAACTTTCCGGCTTAAAGACAGAAATAATGCAGTATGCGTATACACCCGCCGCGTTCATTAATGCAGGAATTGATTCAAAAGTTTTTTCCGCAGCACCGTGGAAACAGGATTCTGGCATTTATCCGGCACTTTTTGCAAAGACAACTCCGGCTCAGGCAAGGAACACACTTTCCAGAATTTCAAGATTCTGGTACACACCGCAGAACAGCGCTCTCTTCGTAAGCGGCGGCATCTCAAAAGAAAACGTCCTCCGCCTTGCAAAGCAGAGCTTTGACCTTTACCCGCGCTCATTAAACAGCCTTAAAATCCAGGGAACAGCCGCCGGTGCAAAACAACGCAAATTCGTCATTCACGACAGCCAGCTTTCCGAAGATTTAACACAGATTGTAATTCAATACACATCGCTTCCATTCTATAAAACAGATCTTCTTGCAGCAGCGTTAAATCAAAATGATTCAACAGTAAAAAAGACACTATGCGCACAGAAAGCACTTAACATACGCGATCCTGAATACATTCATGCAGCTGCCGTTCACAAAAACGGAACATCCAGGCTGATTATTCAGGCTCTTCTTGAAAAAAACTCGGAATCGCCGGCTGCACAGGCAGATCTTTTCGTAAAAAAACTTTCAGAAGCCGCCGCCTTAATGGAAGAACCAGAATATCAAAGAGCAAAGGCCTTCCTTTACAAGGACTTTCAGGAGCAGACTTCAACTTCGCAAAACCTAATGAGCTTTCTTTCTAAATTCTGGTCAATAGAAAGCCTTTCAAAAAATCAGGCACAGGAAGCCGAATCCAGCATGCTTGAAAACCTTCTTTTTCAGAGTACAAGAATTCTTTCTGAACCTACCGCAGACATTTCATCTTATCTTGAAAAGGAAAAACCGTTTGTTTTCATTCTTATAAGTACAAAACTTTTTAACAGATTCAAGACAACGATTACAAAAGGCGGATTTGAACAGTTGACCCAGAAAAACAGCTTCTGGTACCTTCAGGCACTTCAGAAAAACGCACTTGCCCAAATCAAGGAAGAAGCAGACTCTAAAACTTCCTCAGATTTTGATGCTTCAAAAACAGCCGCTGATTATATAGAAAAAATCCGCAGCAACACGCAGGTTATAACCCTTAAAAACGGAATTGAAGCCTGCCTTACACAGAATAAAAATTCTACCGGAGCTGTCATAATCATTTCAATAAAAGGCGGAAAACTTGCTGATGGAAAAAAAGCGGGATTTCAAAGCGTAATGACAAAATCAATTGCATCGAACATTTCCCATGAACTTGCCGGCTACATGCAACAGGAACTTCTGGAAAGCTTTCCAAAAATTCAAACGGAAAGCTGGAACACCGAAACACACATCATTATTTCATGCTCAACGGAAGATGCAGTTATCTGTGCAAAGGCTGCCGGTGATGCAGTTATTTTCCGTGAAATAATTCCGGCTGATGCAGATGCGCACGTATATTCAATTCAGACAGAAAAGCGGCTTTCTGATGCAAGCGCCGTAAACCAGATGTATTTCCGCGGAATAAAATATCTTTACGATGACATTACAATACGAAATATATTTGACTCGGAAAATTCAATTCTGACTGACACAAAATATACAGACCTTCTTGCCGCATACCCGGAATTCTTGAATGCAAACCGCTACAAAATTTCTGTAACAGGAAATTTCCAGCCGGAACCGCTCATTAAAGCACTTAAAGAATCCTTTGAACTTTTGCAGCCGCAGGGAAGCATATCGTCTCCGACAATTCTGATTCCGGATTTTCCGGCAAAATCAAAAAGAATCAACCTAAAGATAAGACATTTTTTTTACACGGACACAAAAGCCGAAGATGCAGGCCCGATGCCGGCCGTTCTTGTCCCAACAAAAGAATTTCTAGATCCCGTTCAGTACTGGATTCATTCTCCGGAACCCGGAACAGAAGAATTTACGCTGTTTAACGCCCTTCTCCTCCGCATTAAAGACCTTCCCGAATCCAAAGGCCTTGTACGCATCCTTCTGCCAAGCGCAGAAGTCAATGCAGCCGCAATCACCATTCTGGACGTAAAAAAGACTTCCGCAGCCGACGAAACCTACAGAAAACTGACCGAATCAGTAAAATTGCAGCTGTCCGCTTCTGAAAATCCTGACGAAGGCACTTCTGAAGCCGCAGCCATAAAATCATCCTGGATAAAATACTTTCTGTCCGCAACAAAAGACAACAAAGGCACCGGCCTTCTTATTTCCGGCGGTAAAAAGTTTGACAGCTATCTTAACGAGTATGAAACTCTTGTCCACGCAGATAAAGACGCTTTTCTAAAAACGGCAGAAGCATATCTACCTTCAGAAGCACCTCTACGAATTTATTCTTCTGATTCAAAAAAATAACGCGTAAAAATTTAATACCTGTAAAGGCCTTCTGAACACTTTACCAGCCCGTATTCATTAAGAATGTGGGTCATGGTAATGTCTTCTGGGTCACACGGGATTCCCTTTGTAATTACAGGAACAACGCAGACTCCGCAGAATGAAATGTTCTTTCCCCGAACGCCAGAAAGATATCTGTCATAATAGCCCTTGCCGCGTCCAAGCCGAGCCCCGCTAAGATTAAATGCAAGCCCCGGAACCAGCAAAACACTTTCGTCCGGAATTTCCTTTACAAGTGAACTGGAATTTTCTGGCTCACGAATGCTGAACGAATTGTCTTTGCTGAATCCATGCTCAAGACTGGTGATTTCATAAAAATCCATCTGATTTGTGCCAGGAATCATTTTTGGAACGGAAACTTTTTTTCCGTCTTTTAAAGCCCTTTCAAGAATCGGAATAACATCAACTTCATCCGGCATAGGCATGAATCCAAAAATTGCCGGTGCAGCTTTATAAATGTCACTTTGAATAAAATAGTCCAGGATAGAAGCTGAAGCAGCCTTTGCAAGTTCCCTGTCAGAAAAATATTCCTTCAGGACTGTTTTCGCTTTTTTTCTGAGAATCTTTTTTCTTTCTGCAACAGTAAGCTCAGGATTATTTTCTTCACCGCACATTTCATATCTCCTAAACAACCCGGAATTTTATGCGCTCACTACGTTTCAAAACCTGCAGCTGAGTTTTTGACTTCCTATTGGTCTCTTTGCATAAAAAAAAGACTTCCGAATTGGAAGTCTTTTTAGCGGCTGCTGCAGGTTTTGAACCTGCGACACATGGATTAACAGTCCATTGCTCTACCAGCTGAGCTAAGCAACCATTGTTCTGTCGAACGTGATATTAATATACACTTTTGCAAAAATAGTGTCAATAACTTGGCCTTGAAAAATAAAAAATTTATAAAAAAAAGGCTGAATTTTAAATAGAAATTCAGCCTTTTTTTGCCTTTTCCGGGCTTATAAACCGTAATTTACAGCGTAAAACTAGTTCTTTTCAAGAATGAATTCAACACGGCGGTTCTTCCAATTGTTGTCCTTGTCTTTATAGTCAACGACAAGCTCTGTTCCTCCCTTACCTTCTGTAGAAAGACGTGTTTCGCTTACGCCTTTCTTTACAAGGTAAGACTTTACAAATTCTGCACGCTTAGCAGAAAGCGGAATCAAAGCCGGACCCCATTGCATTGGGTTATCTTCTGTTTCCTCAGCTTCAGTGTCTGTTACGCGGTTTGCGTGACCTACAACAGTAACCCTGTAATCCTTGAACTTATTAAGGATTTCGGCAATTCGCTTAAGGACGCGTTCATTGTTTGCCGCAATTTCCGGATCAATTCCGTTCTTAACTTCCTTAGAAGTCTTAAAGTCAGCGTTATCACTGCGGAATATAATAGAAGGAACTGCCATCTTGAGAACGTCACCGTCACGGATTACAAGAACATCAACCTGAATTACACCTTTTACAACGCTAGTCATTCCAAGTGTATCTGTTACAGTGAATGTATACGGATAATCTGTTGCAGACTGAACGCGTTCAGCATATCCCCTTGAGTTCTTCTGAGTATTACTTAAACCGTCCCAGATAATGCGTTCTGTAATTAAAGAAGTTCCGCTTGTCTGCCAGAACGGCTTTCCTTTTGGATCTTCAATTACAAAAGACCAGTTCTTAAACATTGCCTTTGATGAGCCCGAAAGCTTGATGAACAGATCATCGTCTGTACCGTCGTTATCAGGGCTGAAATATTCAGGAGCTGTCTTTACGCTGAGCCGCGGAGGAATTGCAGTACAGATAAACGGAGAAGAAACTGCATCTACCTTGTTACCTTTCTTGTAAGAAACTTTTAGGGTTCCGGTAAATGTACCTTCTGCAACTTTTCCTTCAGAATCATAACCGTCCCATGTAATTACAGACGGAAGATTTGCACTGTCTTTTTCTGACCAGCTTCGTACGGCTGTACCGTTTTCGCTGCGGATATCAAAATTCCATGTAAGGATTCCGTCTGGAACCGAAGCACGGATATCAAATCTTTGTGTTTCAAATACTGAATCACCGTTAGGAGAAATACCTTCTTCTTCAGCAGTAATGTAAACCTTTGTTTCGCGGCTATCCAAAGTAAGTCCAGAAAGCTTTGTGCTGAAAGAGTTTCCTGCATCATCAGTAGAAGAAATTAATATAGAATAAATTCCGTCGCTAACCTTGTTTCCGGCCTCGTCAGAACCGTCCCATGCAAATTCATCTTTAGAATCTGTGCGTACCTTGCCCTTCCATGTGAATGTTTTTACAACCTTTCCAGATGCATTAATAACTTCTGCCTTCCAGAGTTTTTCTGTAGAACAGTCTGTAATGTATACAGGAATCTTATTCTGGCTACTGTTTCCGTCCAAACTGAAGATTGACCATGGAGCCGAAGCCTTTAATGATGGAGCTACAGTATCAAGGACAACACCTGGAGTCATTGCAGAAGCCGTTGAACCGTTTGTTGAATTAATTGAAAGGCATGCAGTATAAAGTCCGTCCTTGCAGACAATTCCGGAAGAATTTTTTCCATCCCATACAAAGCTTGATGGAATTGAATTTTCGCCCGTTACAGTTTTTACAGTATTTCCAGACGCATCTTTTATTTCAAACTTATAGTTTGAAATTCCGGCTGCATCTTTAAGAACAGGAGTAAATGTAACAGTATCCTTAACCTTGTTTCCGTTAGGACTGAATGCATCTTCGCTTGCAGAAAGCAGAACGCTTGCCTTCTTTGTATCAAGTGTAAATGAATCTTCACTTGTAATCACACCGCGGTTTCCTGCAAGGTCAACCGCAGAAAGTTCAAGACGGTAAACTGCATCCGGTGCAAGCTTTCCATTGGAAGCAAAACCGTTCCAAACGATCGATTCCGGCAGATACTGCCCGAAAGTATATTCAACAACAGAATTACCTGTTGCTTCATCGTAAATTCTTGCCTTCCATTCCGGAATTGAAGCAAATTTTCCAGAGGCTTCATCAAGCATGGAAATCTTTACGTTAGGCTTGTCTGCACCGCCAAAAATCCTGTCAGAAACAAGAATCTGTGCAGAAGGTTTTGTAGTATCAAGAATAAATTCCGGAGACTTAAGGTCAGCCGGAACATAACCGTTCAGATAAGAAGCCTTTACAATTGCCTGATACTTTCCCTGCGGAATAAGTGAACCTGAAGAATCTTTTCCGTCAAAAACAATTTCTGACGGAGGAACCGCAGACTGAGCCTGGCTGTATTCGCGGTAAACCTTTCCGGCTTCATCAACGATGCTTACAGACCATGAAGTAAGCTTGTTTCCGCTGTCTTCTTTTGGAACAGGAATTACGATTTCAAATGTAATGTTCTTTTTGTCAGAATTCGTTCCAGGAGAGAAGTATTTACTGCCGGCAAGCTTAATGTTTGTAGCAGGTTTTTCTGCAGAATAAATGATATTTGAAATTGAAGCACTGCTTCTGTTTCCTGCGCGGTCAACGGCGCTTATTTCGTATGAATAAACTCCGTCCGAAACCTGATGATTCAAATCATCTGAACCATTCCACTTAAAATTAACTGGTTCACTGTCGGTCCAGTTGATTGTGCGTACAACGTTTCCAAGCGTATTCTTAAAGATACCTGTCCACTTGTCTTCCTTCGAACCTGTCTGACGAATAAGGAAATCCGATTTTGCGCCTTCTCCAAAAATTTTGTCAGAAGGCTGACTTAATGTAATTACAGGTGCATGAGTATCTACTACAACTGTAAATTTTTCTGTCTTTCCTTCGTTGTCCTTGTCGTCGCGGGCAACAAAATAATAGTAATATGTTCCGTCCGGTGCATATTCACCGTTATTCATTGCTCCGTTCCAAACTACAGTAGAAGGAATTTCTACGCCACTTTTTGGTGTTGCAAGCTGCTTAAAAAATCCCTTTACATTCAATTTTGTAGGAAGGGCAACTTTGTTTCCTATGCGGCGGATTTCGTTGCCTTTTTCATCTTCAATTACAAGTTCCCAGGATTTTACAAAATGCTTGTCGGAAATCTGAAGCGGAATTTCCAGCTGATCCTGAATACCGTCATTATTTGGAGAAATATATTTTACTTTGTTATCTGCATATACTGCAGAAGAAATGGCCAGCAAGGCAAAAACCAGCTTACCGGCATACCCGATTTTTTTCATCTCAACTCCTTATAAAGTTCCCGATTTTAGTTCCAGATTGCAATGGAAGGAGCGTCTTCATCTTCCTTGCCGAACTTAATGTTTGCACCGGCAGAAACTGCCATTATGTCATCATAAAGCTGTTTGTAACCTGCAGAAGCTGTAAATTCACTTGTTTCCCAGTTATGCTTCTTCATGAAGGAACCGTTTGACTTAAGGTCAAACTTATATCCGATTGAAATTGACGGAGTAAGGAAACCGTTTCCAAGAGAATCTGTGTTTGAAGCTTCAAGAAGGTCAAATGTCTGTGCAGCCTGAACATAAATGCAATCTTTAATATTAAGCTGGAAACCAAAGTCCCAGATCATGTCAGAGAAATTGACATATGTAAAGTCTGTAGAAACTCCGCCCTTAACTGAATCTGTAGAGAACATGATTGCAGCAGCACCTGTACGGAATGTAAAGATTCCAGGATAACCGTCTGTATTGCGGCCGTCGCTGAAATAATTGCGCTTAAGAATTTCGATATAGCGGAAATTGTTAAGGAATGTAAAATTCATCCAGCCTTTCCACTGATTGTCCCAGTCAAGCTGATCAAGTCCGTTTTTTGTTCCTCTGTAAGCTTTTCCGATTCCAAGAACAGAAGCTCCGATTCTAAAATCCTTCATGAAAGCAAGCTGTTCCATTCTGTAAAGCGCACCGATATCTGTTCCAAGCGTCCAGTCGCCGCCATCAGTAAAGCGGTAGCCTGTATAGATATTTGCGCCTACGCTTAATCTTTCTGTCATTTCTTTTGAAAGTCCGGCCTTAAGATTAAGTGAATCTCCCAGATCCATATAGCGTGTATCAGAGAAAATTCCGTTTACAAGGGCAGACACAACAAACATGTTCATAGGAATGATGATTCCGTTCTGAAATGCAAATCCAGCACCTGTAAGGGCTGTAACACCTAAATCAATCTGAGGGCGATCTTCCTGAGCAGGAATTGCAGGGTTAAATACAATAGAACCTGGAGTGGCATTGAACAGGCCGCCGCCAGCCGCAGAAGAAGCGGAAGAAAGCTGAAACGGACTAGTAAGATTGTGCATGAACTGTCCGCCTGCAGGAGGATTATACGCAGACAGAACCGATGCAAGTCCCATAACAACTGCTGCTAAAACTAATTTTTTCATTCTTTTACCTCTATTTGGCAGTTTTAGACTGCTGCCTAACAGTTATAAATTTTAATTATTATACTATATAAGTTAATTAAGTTCCATACTAGGAAAACAGAGTGTAAAACATAGTTATAAAAGGGATTTCTTCCTTGACAATTAAAGGCGATTTATTAAAATTATAAATATGGCAAAAAAATCAAACGGTGGATTCTTTTCAAATCTTTTCTCATCCCTTTTCAGTGGCAGTGATGCAGACGCAGACAAGAAAAGACAGCTTAAGGCAATCGCAAAAAGACTTTCAAAATCTAAATTCAAGAATTACTATAAATACAGCGGAAACGAAATTCTTCCTGCTTTAGGAAAGCAGTTCTACGATCTGTACAAGGCAATCTTCCCTCTTCAGGTCATGTTCAATGCAATCCAGAACCAGGCTATGCTCAAGCACAAGGTAATCAATTTCTGCCTGCCGGATGACATTAAAACTCTTGCAGAAACTCTTAACGAAGCAAGCATCCAGGAACTTTCAAAACAGATTCCTACAGACAGACTTTCTGCTCAGGCAACAGAACGCCTTTCTCAGTTCAGCGATTATTTTACGCTGGAACGCATAAACGCAATTGATGCACTTTACCGCCAGCTTAATGCGCTTAAAACAATCTCTACATACGATTACTACTTCTTCCTCAAGAAATTCGATAAATCAATAAGGGAAGGCGACTTTTCAAGTGTTCCACATTTTGAACGCGTAAATGCAGAATATCTTTCTGACAACCTTAAGGATTTTATTGAATCAGTATGGGACACACCTTTTGATTCTGACTGGACTCTCCTGTTTAAATTCCTTAAGGATTTTAAGGGATCAGAACCTGTACCTCTTAACGTATGGAAGCGCGTAATTGCAAGGCTTCAGATGATCCGCCTTTCAGAATCATTTGAAATGATAATCAGGCTTGCTTCTTCAAATCCGGCTTACGTACCGGCAGTTCAGAGCCAGACAACTTCAATTGTTGAACCGTATCTGGACAGCGTTAAAAATGAAGTTGAAAAAACAATCAGCACCCTGCTTGAAAATGAAAAGGCTGCAAAAACAAATGATTTTGCTTCACAGCTTTTCGGCAACATGGATCTTAACCAGATTAAGAATTACACAGATGCCCTTAAGCCGACATTTGAGCGCAAGGGACTTAATTACTACACAAACTGTCAGGCACTGAACTACCTTAAAGTTTTCCTGATTGAAGTAATCAAGAAAGACCTTCGCGAATACTACGATCTTGTTATTGTCCGCGGAAAATGGACTACACAGTCTTTGTGTGCTCCGTTCAGCGACGGATACAATACACTTCTTTCCCTTTCAGAAAAAGTTACGCTCTTTGATGCTGAACTTGCAGAAGACAGATCAATCGGTATGAAAATCAAGACTCTGCTTCCTAAGACAGAAAGAGACAGCAGTTCAAAAAATATTGTAAACAGGCTTGTAAATGATGCGAATGAAAACGCTTACCAGCTGATTATGGAAGCCCTGCGCTGCATCGTTACAATCGGAAAAATCGTAAAGTCTCTTGTAGATGACTGTGCAAAAGCAAAACCGGAACTTGTTACAAACTGGAAGGAATTGGAACACTTTGCAGATAAATCCCTTAAGGAAATGAGTGTAGACCTTTACAAGAAAATCTACCTGTTCACTTCCTTGGAAAAATCCTGCATTGTTCCTATTGAACAGTAAAAGGAGGTTCGGTTCGATTATTTGAGAACCGAATCAACAAGTCTCTTAAAATCTTCATCAATTCTGATGCTTGGTAGCACCAGATTTTCAGAAATACTGAAAACTCCGTCGTCCCCCTGAATAATTGCTTCTGGAGAAAGTTCTGTAACATTGTTGTCATTTGCCGCAAAAGTCGTAAACATAAAATCATCCTTCTGTTCGGAAATTGACTCCAGCTCTTTTATGTCATCATTTTGATTATTTTCCGAGTTTTTCATCAGATTCCCGTCCGAGAGCTTTTTTTTTTCATCTGTAGAGTCTTTATGAATTTCGGAATTTGAATCAAAAGCATTAGCATTCTCTTCAAAAATCATGTTAAGGGAATTATAAACTACAAAATCATCTGCAACAGAACTTTCGCTATTATGAGCCTCTCCCGCAGGAACTGAATCACCAATCATAAGCGGTTCCGAACCTTCAAACTGAGCTACTTCATTTCTTGGAGAAGAAAAAATGATTGACTCTGAGGTATTTTGAAAGCTTTCTACTGGAACATCTTCTACAAGTTCAGCTTCTTCTATTTCATCGTCATCAGAAAAAGTTGGAGCGGCAAGATTTTCGTCTTCTTTTGGAATAAGAAGTTCCGGGCTGTGTACGTAATCTGCCTTTTCAAGTTCTTCAATCAATTCATCGGCAGCAAAAACTTCTGCTGGTTCAATTTCATGATCTGAATAATCGGTTTCGTCCATTGCATTCTCCCCTGCACTTTCAGAATCAGATGATATTTTTGCGGAATCGTCGGCGCCGGCTGGTTCAACATCTTCAAGCTCTTCCACATCGTCGGCGCCAGCCGGTTCAACATCTTCCAGTTCTTCCACATCTGCGGCATCAGCCGGTTCAACATCTTCCAGTTCTTCCACATCTGCGGCATCAGCCGGTTCAACATCCTCAAGCTCTTCCACATCGTCGGCGCCGGCTGGTTCAGCATCCTCTAGCTCTTCCACTTCGTCGGCGCCTGCTGGTTCAATATCCTCAAGCTCTTCCACATCGTCGGCATCAGCCGGTTCAACATCCTCAAGTTCTTCCACATCATCGGCGACAGCCGGTTCAACATCTTCAAGTTCTTCCACATCGTCGGCATCAGCCGGTTCAACGTCCTCAAGCTCTTCCACTTCGTCCGCGCCAGCCGGTTCAACATCCTCAAGCTCTTCCACAGGAAGCGCATTTATCTGAGCTGCGTAATCTTCATCTGCAATTTCAACTGCTACAGGGTGTTCTTCTTCGTGTTCCTCTGCAAGCTTCTTCCCTTTTGGCGGCTGACGCGACGGAAACTGAGTTACCGCATGAACGCGAAGTGTACTGTTGGAAACAACATCCTGGAACATACGGCGGATTTCTGTCATGTCATTTGCAGAAAGCCCCTGAACCCTGCTTGAATTGTCCCTGGACAGAACATTGATTATATCCTGCCAACTTTGATTAAGGACAATCTCAAGATCTTCACCGTATTTTCTTCCGCGACGGCCAAGACTTTTCTTTATTTTCTGCGTAAGGTTTTCTTTCTGACTGTCTATAAGGGCTGCAACCTTATTTTTATCCATACTTTTTTCAAAGTATTCGTTAATAAGGCCAACCTGAACTGCCTTAATCTTAGAAAGAATTACAACATCATCATCTTTTTTCAGGTTAAACAGAATTACGATGATAAGGCAGACTGTCATAAACGAACAGATCAGAAGAAGAATCCGTACATAAAGCGGAATCATAAGCATTTCGGCAGAATAAAGTCCGCCGATAAAAATGTACTTTGAAACAGGACTGGTTATAAGATGCCATGAAACATATTCTTCATCCGAAGAAGGATTGTTAAGCGGTTCCCCAGCTGTAACACCGAACATCTTTACCTTTGCACTGGAAGCTATTTCTTCAGGCTTGTATGAATGGATATCCCATCTTTTTAAAATTTCATTTGCAAGAAAACCGCGGCCAACATGAGGCATGTTGAATACAAATCCGCCCGTTGAACCGTCTGCCGAAGAAATCAGCGTAAGATAGTCATTAAGTGAAATTATTCTTTCTTCTGCAAGTTTAGTTGCAAAATCAATTGGATTTATGTAAAAAATAAAGCTGTAAGTATTGTCGTTATAATAGTACGGATAGGAAACTATAAGTCGCTGCTCTTTTCCGTCAAAAACAAGCTTGTAATCCTTTTTTTCCGTGGAACTGTGCAAAACTTCTTCTTCAGATTCTTCTTCATCGTTTTCAAAATCATCGGAGAATGAACTAAATGCAGAAACAATTCTGAAATCAAGTTCATGGTTTCCGCTATAAGTCCTTAATTCATCATAATTGAAATAAGTTTTTGTGCCTTTTATTGTTCTGTAATCATTTCTGTAAGAACTGAACTGAAGCCTTTTTCCTGCCTGATCAACAACGCGTACTCCGTCAAGCCCCGGAAGTTCGTCAAAAAGCCTGCCTAAAAGGCGGCCGGCCTCTTTGGAAGGTTCCCTTTCAAAATAGGAAGAAACAGGCTCTTCAGAAATAAAGCCCGATTCAGGTCCGATTTTATTGAGGATATTTGACATGTATTCATTGCTGCGCTCTGCTACCTGATCCAGTTTGTCGCTTATCGTCTTAAGCCGAGCCGGTTCGTAAAAACTCTTTTCAATTTTTGAGAACATTCCCAGAGAAGACGCAACTGTAATCCCGCTACAGACTGCCACCGCAACAACCATTCCGACAGCATTTTTTACAAAAGGTTTCACTATACTATTATCGGATATTTTAACGAATTTCGGAAGAGCAAAGTTCCGAATTTTTCATTATTAGTCAGAATCAGAGGATGATACAGGATGAAAAACTTCCGCATGAACAAAGCTGCTTCAAAACTGCCTGCGCTATTGAAAAAGGCCGGCCCTCTAATCTATATTTTATATGATGATAGATTTAGAAGAAGAACAGAACCGCAAAGTGCGCGCATTTCTTGTCGGCGAACCGGGAAATGACCTTAATGAACTGAAAGGTCTTATTGATACGCTTGGATTGGAAACCGCCGGAACACTTACACTGTCCAGAATAGAAATAAAACCTGCTTACGGAATGGGCTCTGGAAAGGCGCACGAAATCTGTAACCTTGCAACAGAATCAGAATCTGACTGCATCATATTTGATTTTAATCTTGAACCTACAAAACAGAGAAACTGGGAAAAACTTTCCAAAATCCCGTGCTTTGACCGTCAGGAAGTAATTATCCGCATTTTTGCACAGCGGGCACGCACAAAAGAAGCCGTTCTTCAGGTTGAACTTGCGCGGCTTACATATTCTCTTCCACGGCTAGCACATTCCTATGGCGACATGGCCCGGCAGAGAGGCGGAAGCTATGGTTCAAAGGGTGCCGGAGAAACCCAGCTTGAGCTTGACCAGCGTAGAATCCGCACAAAAATAATGCAGACTAAAAAAGAGCTTGAAGAAGTAATGCGCACCCGCGAAACGCAGAGAAAAAAAAGAACCGGACTTCCTGTCCCGGAATGTGCATTAATCGGTTATACGAATGCTGGAAAATCCAGCCTTTTAAATGCCCTTACCGGAGCAGAAACATTTGTAGAAGACAAGCTGTTTGCAACCCTAGATCCGCTTACCCGAAAACTGAACTTAAAGGACGGACAGGGAATCCTTATGACGGACACTGTAGGATTTATTTCCAACCTGCCCCACAGCCTTATTGAAGCGTTCAAGTCTACCCTGGATGAAGCAAGAATGGCTGACCTTCAGCTGATTGTAATAGACGCAAGCGATCCAAATGCAGAACAGCAGTACAATACAGTCCTGAAAGTTCTTGAAGAAATCAACAAAGCCAGCAGCGCAGAAGATAACTCCTGCTCAAACAGGCTGATAATACTGAATAAATGGGACGACGTACTTGGCAATGCGCTGGACACAGCCGCCCTTGACGTACTGTTCCCCGGAGCAATCAAAGTAAGTGCAAAAACGAGGTTTGGGTTTGAGGAACTTTCTGACAGAATAAGCGAAAAGCTGCTTGGCGCCGAACGGGAGTATGAAATTCCGGCCGAGGAAGCAGAACTTTTGAGGAGAATAAGGAGCGGCGGCGTAATCCTTAAGGAAGAATGGAAAGACGCGTCTGTCATTATTAAGGCAAGAATTGCCGGAAAAACCGTCGCAATGGCAGAACCATTCCTTACATCACGGAGAAACAGCAATGAACTTTGAAATAACGCTTAACAGAATCCTTGGCCTCATAGTCATCTTTCTTGCAGTAATGATTGTTTCCACAACGGCAGTTGTTTCTGCCCAGAAAAAAAACAGGTCAAGAACAATTGTAACTGCCCTTCCCGGAAACGAATCTGACGGTACAATTTACGTTTCGTACCGGGAACTTGGAATGCTTCGCTCAACAACAGCACCGGACAAAAAAAATAAAAAGGGAACGGCCGTTGTCCTAAGTCCGGTTTTAACCTATCAAAGCGATGACGAAGAATTTTTTGAAGAACTTTCCAGAAAAAATCAGGAAATTAAAGCCGTTTTTACAGAGTATTTTTCCGCACATACAAAGACTGAACTAAACCGACTTGGCGAATCAGCAGTAAAAGAAGAACTGAGGGCAAAAATCAACAGCATGCTTTCCCTGAATAAAATTCACGAAGTATATTTTGAAAGCCTTACATATCTTGAAATTCCGAACGAACTGCTCGTCCCGGAAAAATGATTTTTTTCAGCAGAAAATGCAACCTTTTCTGAAAAGAATTGTCTGTTAAATAGAACAACATATAAAATGGAGTATAAAATGATTCAGTCAGCAATTCCACCTGCAGTACACGTAATAGTTGCAATCATTCCGATTGTAGGAATTACCTTTGGTGCTGTAATAATCTTTTTCTATCTTTTGTGGAGACACCACGAAATAAAACTTCAGATAAAGACAGGCTCTTTTGTTCATAAGAACTTTAATTTTGAAGCATTTTCGCTTCTTACCGGCCTTATCCTTACCGGAGTAGGTTCAATCCTTACGGCAGTATTCGGAATCCTGAATGGTTTTTCGTATGCAATCCTTGGAGGCCTTATTCCGGCTGCAATAGGACTATGTCTGCTTGCATTCTATAAAATCTATCCGGAATTCCATAAAAAATCATAAGACAGAAAACCATAATGAAAGAAAAACTGCTCCATAAGCTTGAGCATGATCTTATAAAAAAACGCGATTTTTCTCTCATAAAGTCGGCATTAAATGGAAATAAAAAATCCTTTGGAATACTGGTTTCTTTCTACAAGGCAAAAATTCTTTCCATAGGAAAAAGATTCTTTCATAACGACGCAGACGCAGAAGATTTTGTACAGGATGTATTTATCCGCGTATACCTGAACCTGGACACGTTCAGGGGAGAATCATTGTTTTCTACGTGGCTCATGAAGCTTGCCTATACAACTGCAATAAATTCAATCAAGGCTAAAAAAGAATCAAACCAGCTGGAAGATGAAGAAATAATCCCGGACAGTAAAATACTTTCGCCAGAAAACCAGCATCTAGCGCATCTTGCCAGGCGAGCAATCCGGAATGCAATAAAGGAACTGCCGGAAAAATATTCGGTCTGCATAGAAATGTATTTCTTCTACGATATTTCCTACAGGGACATAAGCGAAATTACTGAATTTCCAATAAATACCGTAAAATCTTACATATTTAGGGCAAAAAAAATGCTCAAGGAAAAACTGGAGGCACTTGATGAAGACAAATAACTGCGAAGAAATAATGAACAGCTATCTTATGCTGGATAAAAACGAGCACGTTCCATTGAACATATGCCTTCACATGCTTAAATGCCGCAAATGCAGGAATCAGATAAGGCTTCTTTCGCTTGCAGAAAAATATCTGGCTGAACCGCTTAATATCCAGGTTCCGCTGACAGATACAACAATCGAAAAAGTGCTGGACGGCATTCCGCCTAAGGTTTACAGAAAAATAATTTCCAGGCCGCTTTCCATTGCAGGCTGGATTACAGGCGGAATCATCATGTTCCTGTGCTTCATTATATTCATGACTTTTATTCCAATGATGGAAACCAGGAACCTTTCGCTTATCTACAGTCTAATGATAGCAGTTATTGTCACCGCTTACTGCACGCTGTTTGTAATAAGCAATATTGACGTGTTCATAAAGAAAATCTCGTCAAAAGGCTGCCTGAAAAGCTGAACAGTTTAAGTACAGGTCAGCTTTCTAGCGCCAAAGTGTTATGGGATTTACGGTTTTTCCGAATTTATACACAGTAAAGTGAAGGTGCGGACCTGTACTTAAACCGGTACTTCCGACCTTTCCGATTCTTGTATTTGTATCAACATACTGGCCGCGGGTTGCAAGAATTACACTCATGTGACCGTAAAGAGTTTTATATCCGGAATGATGGGTAACGATTACGTAATTACCGTATACGTTATTGAATCCGACAGAAGTAACCGTTCCGCCCAAAGCTGCATAGATTGAAGTACCAGTAGGAGCCGCCATATCAACGCCGGAATGAAAAGATCTTTTTCCGCTGAACGGAGATTCGCGCCAGCCGTATGCAGAAGAAAGCCAGTAGCGCGCATGAAGCGGTTTATGGAAAAGATCACCGTTGATTTCCTGTCTTGTGACCCAGTCAAGCTGAGCATCAGGAACAAACAGCGAAGTACCTGCCGCAAGAGCCTTTGTTTCATCAATATGATTTACGCGTGAACACTTACCTGCGCTTACCTCATATTTTTCTGCAATCGACGCTACTGTTTCACCGTCTTTTCTGACCGTATATACAATTCCCGGCATGGTTGGAATTTTAAGATACTGCCCTATCTGAATAAGGCGTGACTGATGAATATTATTTACACTGATGATTGTGTCCTGTGTTATGCCAAACTGATCTGCAATGTAACCAATCATGTCGCCTTTTTTTACGCGGTAAGGCACATAGCACAGTTCAAGGTCAAGACCGTTTGAAGAATACGAATCCTGACTTAAAACTTCAGAAGCGGCATCAAGACTGTCTGCTTCTGTAGCAGTAGAAGCTGCCGCGTCTGTAACGGACGCAAGCACGGCAGTCTTAGCTTCTGAACTTTCTGAAACTGCTGCAGCTGAGTCATCAACATATGTTTCAAATTCCGGGCGGCCTGAAGTTTCAAGACCACCAATACCCTTTTCTACGTTTACGTTTCCCGCAATAAAAAGCGCTCCACATGCAACTCCACTCCCAAAGCAGAACGCCACAATTGAATTAAGCAGGATTCTCTTCATAGGTGTATTAAATACTCTGTAATATCCGTACCTTATCTTCATAACTAAATTTATATTTTTATACTGATTGAATCTATTCATAAGTTTATCACCTATTTGCGTCCAATGCCAACAAGAAAAGTTTCAAAAGATTCAGATCTGCATGCTTCAGGTTTAAATCCTTTTGCAAGAGTAAACACTTCCCTCATCTTCCTTAAGAATTTCTGCTGATCACCGTTCTGGAAAATCTTTACGCAGAAATTTCCGCCTTTTTTAAGCATGGTTTCGCCATACCAGATTGCCATTTCTACAAGCTGCTCTGATCTGGCTGTATCTACAATGCGGTTTCCAGTTGTAAGGGGAGCTGCATCACAAACTACTAAATCAAACGGGCCACGTTCCTTTATCTGCTTTCTAATTGCGGCGTCATTAAGATCACCCTGAAGGAAGAAAAGATTTTCTCCGCGGACATTTTTTGCCAAAGGATTAAGATCACAGCTTGTAACCCGGCCTTCTTCGCCTAAATTCCTTAAGAGAAAAGTCGTCCAGCTTCCTGGAGCGGCTCCTAAATCCAATACATTAGAATTCTTTTTTATCATGCCGAATTTTTCGTCCATTTCTTTAAGCTTATAGACAGATCGGGCAGGATATCCTTCCGAAAACGCTTTCTGAGACCAATAATCCGGTTTTTCATAACTATTTGCTGGCATACTCTTCTTTTTTCGGCCAAATGTATTGTTTTTTTTACCCAAAAATCCTCTTTTTTCAAAAAATTGACATTTAAACTAATCCATATTCCTAGCATTTAAAGAATGGTGTATAATGAACGCCTATGAATAATAAATTTGAGACAATTCTTTCTTCAATAGAAAAAGCACTTCAGCATTCTCTTCCAGAAAAATCCAACCAGGACTGGATAAAAACAGCTTTCAGGGAACTGAACCCGTGCGTAACAAACGAACATCTTTTAAATCTTATAAAACCGTGCAAATCTCTTATTGACCTTGGCGGAAAACGCTGGCGTCCTATTCTTATGGCATTAAGTTCAGAAATGTGCCGTGAAGCCGGAAAAAACGCACCTATCTCTATTGAACAGACATATTCGCTTACTCCGCTGGTAGAATTTGTTCATACAGCCTCTCTTATTCATGACGACATAGAAGATTCTGCCGATACTCGCAGGGGTAAGCCTGCCGCTCACATAACCTACGGACTGGACACGGCCCTTAACGCAGGTGCATGGCTTTATTTTCTTGCCCCGACTGTAATAAATGAACTGAATGCTCCAGTAGAATTCAGGAATGCCCTTTACGAACTCTATACGGAAGAACTGCGCCGCCTTCATCTTGGACAGGCAATGGACATCTACTGGCACAGGACACCTTCTTTATTTCCTTCGATTGACGAATACATTCAGATGGTACACTGCAAGACAGGAACGCTTGCATGCCTTGCGGTGCGCGCAGGATTTATGTGCGGCGGCGCCACAGCAGAAGAATCGGTTGAGGCTGGAAAAACAGCCGCGTGCCTGGGAGAAGGATTCCAGATTCTGGATGACGTACAGAACCTTACAACGGGAAATCCGGGAAAAAAACGCGGCGACGACATCGTAGAAGGCAAGAAAAGCCTTCCTGTGCTCATGCATATTCAGGAAAATCCTTCCGACGCAGAAAAAATTTCTACCCTGTTTGAGCAGGCTTCAAAAGAAGGCATAGATTCTCCTGCCGTAGAAAAATGCATTGAGCTGCTTCAGTCTAAAGGCGCCGTAAAAAAAGCTGCAGAGCGCGGAAAAGCCGTAATCCAGAAAAATCTGGAAGAATTAACCGGCATGATTCCGGGCGCTGCAAACACAGAAAGTGCCGGCTTAATCCGGGAACTCTTTACCGGAATGATAAATAAATTTCAGGATATAAAATAATGATTGAAACTGCAGAACGACTGAACAACCAGGCAATTCTTCTGGCAAAAGACGGCTCCTTCAAGGAAGCCATAGCCTGCTTTGCACGTGCAATAACCATAGACAAAAACAACGCAATGCTTTGGTATAATCTTGCGCTCACATACAGGGATGCAGGCTTAAAGAAAGAAGCAAAAGAATCTCTTTTAAAGGCACATTCAATTGAACCGGAAGATCAGGACGTGATAGAAGAACTTGCCCTGAACCTGTTTCAGTCCGGAAACCTTGATGAATCAATAGAAACCTGCATGAAAGGCTTAAACCTTAATCCGGAAAATTACCGGCTCTGGAATACACGCGGCGTAAACCTTTTTAACAAGGGCGATTATAATGAAGCGTGCGAATCCTTTGAAAATGCTGTATACTTAAATCCGTACTACAGCGACGGACTATATAATCTGAGAGATACCTACAAGGAACTTGGAAACAAGACAGGCGAAGCTGAATGTAATTTAAAATTACATGAATTAAAGATTCACGGAGACTGCTAAATGAAAACTCCCTATGTAGTTACTAAAATTGAAGGAACACGAATATTTGCCTCTCCATTAGAGATGATTGAAAAAAATACACAGGCAAATATAGAAGTTATAAATCCAAAGAAGATTTCAGTTTCAGAAGGCACAAAAGTTTTCATCGGCCTTCCAAAAACTGCAGAAATGATAAACGGTTTTATTTCGCTTTTAATTCCGATTGCCCTATGCTTTCTTGCCCTTGCAGTATCTCCGTTTATTGCAGAATGGTTTTCTTTAAAACTGACAGAAGGCTTTAAGGCTGTCTGCGTAATAACAGCCTTTACAGTTTCCGTTCTGGCAATTTTAGTTTACACACGGAATATACCTACAATCGTAAAGCTACAGATTCTTTCACTTGCAGACAGAAGCTAGAACGCTTCCGTCTGTTTTAATGCATATAAAGTTACAACTAGGCTTTTTCGCGGGCAAGCTTACTGATTTCATCAGCCATGTCCATAAGTGCAACCTGCTTCTGAACGCCGCCCATTTCCCATGCAACGCGCGGCATTCCGTATACAATAGCCGTCTTTTCATCCTGCCCCAATGTATACGCTCCCTGCCTACGCATCTCGGTAATTTCAACCGCGCCGTCCTTACCCATTCCAGTCATAATTACGCCAAGCGCATTATTCCTATAAATCTTGGCAACGCTTTCAAAAAGAACGTCGGCGCTCGGGCGGTGGCCGTTGCGCTGATCCTCCTGAGTAGTACGTATTACGTTTCCTGTTATGCGTTCCTCAACCTTAATATGGTAATTTCCAGGAGCAATATAGATATGTCCTTCTTCAATTTTCATTTCATCGGCAGCTTCACATACTTCCAGCGGGCAGATTCTGTTTAGACTCTGCGCAAATTCGTTTGTAAAGCCGGCAGGCATATGCTGAACAACCAGAATCGGCTGCTTAAGGTGCGGGTCAATCATCTTGAATACATCACGCAGCGCATTAGGACCGCCCGTAGAAATTCCAAGGGCAATAATCTTAATTCTTCCGCCGTCACGAACCGGAGTAATGACAGCCGGCTCTTTTGGAGCAGAATGAGTAAAAATCGGCATGATGCGTTCTGTAGAAGAAGCTGATTCAACTGCAGAAGTACCTTTTTTATTCGCAACAAACTTTTCTGCTTCACGCATTTTAAGCATGTTAAGAATATAATCAGTACGCGGAACCTTCTTACCCTTTCTTCGCGCATAGGATCCGCCGTAAGAGGCAATTTTTTCAATAAGTTCTTCGCTAACTGCAGAAACTTCTGTTGTTACAGATCCACCCGGCTTTGTAATAAAATCCATTGCCCCAAGTTCAAGACACTGCATTGTTACTGCAGCACCCTTAGTTGCAATAGAAGAAAGAATGATTACCGGAACATCCCACTTAAGTTTCTTACGTTCCTGAAGGAATTCAACACCCGTCATTACAGGCATTTCTATATCCAAAAC
>Ga0256407_10001131_pt1 | contig 58735 bp, 52 predicted proteins | sample RumenRJG_04DNA_FD_193489 | JGI IMG/M metagenome (GOLD analysis project Ga0256407, IMG submission 193489) | Bovine rumen microbial communities from Lethbridge, Alberta, Canada - RJG_04 | ecosystem: Host-associated > Mammals > Digestive system > Stomach > Rumen | place: Canada: Alberta... | reverse complement strand
TCTTTGTTGCGTTTTATATTGCATGTTGTAAAGATACGAAAACTTTACGACATAACGAAGCCCTGGCTTGAGAAAGTCGGGGCTTTGATATAAAAAAAAAGGATGTGCCTATTTTGACACACCCTCTTATAAATCCTCGGCAATTATGAAAGCAATTTTGAATTATCAATTATGAATTTTGAATTGTTCATTGTCAATTGTCTGATTTTTTCAATTTTCAACTTTCAACTCAGAACTTTCAACTCCCTCAACCACCGCCGTGGCGTTGCCATCCTTAAAGCGCACGGTTATCTTGCTGCCCTTGGCAAGCTGTGCTGCCCGAGTAACTATTTTGCCGTCTGACAAAGTCATGCAATAGCCGCGGGCCAGAAGAATATCAGGGTCGGCACTACGGAGTTTCTCCTCAATAATGCCAAGCGAGAACTTCTGCGCCTGCAAAAGAGCGTCGACGTGCAACCGCATCTGCGGAACAAGCGAGTTGAGCCTCTGAAGTTCGGAGTTGTGCCACATCTGCCACGCCGTTTCCATACGCTTCTGCAAATTGTCTATGCGCACCAGTTCCTTCGACTTCACCACCTCAAAGAGGACAGGCATCTTGGCTGTTATGGCATCTATGCGACTGTGCTCGTTCTGCAATATACGCTTCACCTCCGACATTATGCGCTGCCCGTAGTCCTGCAAGTCGTAAGCCGTATCTTCGAGATGATGGATAAGGAACTCGGCCGCCGCCGTAGGAGTCTTTACACGCGTGTTAGAGATGAGGTCGAGAACGGTATCGTCGCGCTCATGACCTATGCCCGTTATTATTGGCAAAGGAAAGTTTGCCACATTCTCGGCAAGAGCAAGCGTATCGAAGCCCGACATATCTGCCGTTGCACCTCCGCCGCGGATTATAACCACCACGTCCCAGTTGTCAATGTCGGCGGCAATGGCATCGAGAGCGTTTATTACAGTCTGCTCAACCTTGTCGCCCTGCATTATTGCCGGAAAGAGTTTTGGGTAGAATTTCAGACCAGAATCATTATTCAGAAGTTGGTTACAGAAATCGCCGTAACCAGCTGCCTTCTCAGACGAGATGACGGCTATCCGCTGGCACAATACAGGTATCTCGAGTTCTTTCTGAAGGTCTATTACACCTTGCTCCTTCAGATTGTCGAGAATCTCCTGCCTGTGGCGCATCATGTCGCCAAGCGTGTAAGAGGGGTCTATATCGGTAATATTGAGCGAGAAGCCATACAGTTCGTGAAACGTAACGTGCGCATACACCATCACCTTTATGCCGCTGCGCAGTTCGCTTCCGGTGGCACTCTCAAACTTACGCCTTATCTTCTCGTAGTCGTTGCTCCATATTGTTCCGCGCGCCTTGGCAACCAGTCCGCTGCCCTGAATGTCTTTCTGTACAAACTCAAGATAGCAATGGCGGCGCACGCTGAAATCGCTGATTTCGGCAGTAACCCAATAGCCGTCAATCATGATGGTATTGACGGCACACTTAACAAGGCTGTTAAGTTCGAAAAGCGTAAGTGACGGAGTGTCGTGCATAGTCTGCAATAAAGGCGGCAGTTACTGACCGCCGAGTTTTTTTTCTACAAAATGTCTGATGAAGGCTACCGTCTCGTCAATTCCCATTACCGACGAGTTTATGCACAAGTCGTATGTTGCCGCCTCGCCCCACGTCTTTGTGCTGTAGTAGTTGTAGTAGTTGGCTCTTTCGGCATCGCCGCGCTCCATCATGCGCTCCGCCTTCTCGGCATCTACATTCTGACGCTCGCAGATGCGCCTTACGCGCTCGTCGTGGCTGGCGGTTATGAATACGCTCACGCATCGCGGATTGTCGCGCAGAATGTAGTCGGCACATCTTCCCACTATAACGCACGACTCCTCGTCGGCAATCTTGCGGATGGCATCGCTCTGAATCTTGAACAGAGCCTCCTCGCTAAGCTGATTGTCGTAATATCCGCCAAACGATACGCCGCTCTGTATGCGGTTAAACAGGGTGTTGAAAAAACCCTTCTTCTCGTCGGTATCTCTAAAGAACTCGGCTCCGAAACCGCTCTCCTTTACCGCAAGGGTTATAAGTTCGCTGTCCAAGAAACGGATGCCAAACTCCGCAGCAAGTTTCTTGCCTATCTCGCGACCGCCGCTGCCCAACTGGCGGCCTATGCTGATTACAAATCTGTCCATAGCATCTTTAAGTTAAATAGTTTTCATTTGTTTGAACTTTCTTATCTGAATGATTATCAGCACCACAGCCGTAACAACAGATATAGAATCGGATATCGGCATTGAGTACCACACGCCGTCAACGCCAAAATATTTTGGCAGGATTATGAGGCACGGAACAAGGAAAAGCATCTGTCTCGAAAGCGACAGGAAGATGCTCTTCTTTGGCATTCCAATGCTCTGGAAGAAGTTGGTGATAACCATCTGTATGCCTATTATCGGGAACGTAACCATAACAATGCGCATGGCATCAGACGACAGGGTGATAAGTTCATCGTCGGCCGTAAACATACGCGCAACCTCCTCGGGAAAGAACTCGCCCAGCATGAAGCCGCTCGTTGTTACAACCGTTCCGCCAATCATAGTGAGCCACAGCACGCGCATCACACGGTCGTATCGCCCCGCGCCGAAGTTGAAGCCGGCAATAGGCTGCATACCTTGGTTAACGCCCATCACAATCATAACAAAGATGAAGGCAACGCGGTTTACAATTCCGTACGCTCCTACCGAGAGGTCGCCGCCCTGCTCCATCAGTCCGCGGTTTATGACGATTACAACCAGACAGGCGCACAGGTTCATAAGGAATGGCGACATACCGATAGACAGGATATGCCCGATAATCTTCTTCTCAAGTCCGAAGATGCCGCGCTTCCATCGCAACAGCTCGTCGGGATTGCAGAAGAGCTTAATCTGCACAAGCAGAGCCACAATCTGCGCCAGAACGGTGGCAAGAGCCGCTCCCCTGATGCCCATGTCGAAACTGTACACAAACAGCACATCGAGCACCACGTTCAGAAATACCGTGAGAATGGTGCACAGCATCGAAAACAGCGGATGTCCGGCCGAACGCAAAATGCTGTTCAGACCAAGATAACTATGCGTAACCACGTTTCCAAGAAGGATTATAACCATATAGTCGCGCGCATACCCGATGGTATTGTTGCTCGCTCCGAAGAACAGCAGGACGGGGTCGAGAAAAATCAGCATTAACGCGCCGAACACAACACCCAGAATGAGGTTGAGCATAACGGTATTGCCCAGAATCTTCTGCGCCACAGAATAGTCCTTCTGTCCCAGCTTTACCGAAATCATGGTCGATGCACCCACTCCCACCATTGCGCCGAACGCTGCCGAGAGGTTCATGATTGGGAAGGTTATGGCAAGACCCGATATTGCCAGCGCACCGCACACCTGACCGATAACAATGCTGTCTACAATATTGTATAGCGACGATGCCGTCATAGCAATAATTGCCGGAACGGCATACGATAAAAGAAGTCTGCCTATAGGCTTTGTACCCAACTCTGTCGGGGTTAATTGTTCACTCATCTAATTTCAGTTTATAAGTTATCCGTATCAGCAAGCCCCGGCATATCGGCAACAAAGCAGAACAGAACCGAAGCATAGTGTGCAAAATTAAAAAATTAATATTAAATTTTGATTTTTCCAGTTTGTTTTTTACATTTGCAGATATAACCCCACCGACAAATAATATTAATGATAAAGAATACTAATCGATAAAAAAAGTTAATCAGATGAGTGTAATAATGATTTTGCAGTTAATTATCGTATTGCTGGCATTGTATGTTGGCTCTCGATATGGTAGTCTGGCATTGGGCGCAATCTCAGGAATTGGCCTTGCCATCTTAGTCTTGTGCTTCGGACTTAAACCGGGTAATCCTCCTACAGATGTTATCTACATCATCGTGGCAGCCGTTACCTGCGCCGGCATGATGCAGGCTTCGGGCGGTATGGACTGGCTCATTCAACTTGCCGAGAAACTTCTTCGCAAGCATCCTAACCACATAACCATTCTTGCTCCGCTCTGCACGTTTTTCCTCACCGTCCTCGTCGGAACGGGACACGTTGTCTACACACTTATGCCTATTATCTGCGACATCGCGCTTAAAAAGGGCATCCGTCCCGAGCGTCCGTGCGGCGTGGCTTCAATAGCATCGCAGGTTGGAATAACATGCTCGCCTATCGCGGCGGCGGTGGCTTCGTTCGTGGTTATCTCCAATGCCAACGGATTCGACGTAAACAACCTTCAGGTTATTGCGGTAACTATTCCGGCTTGCCTGTGCGGTCTGGCTGCTGCTGCGGCTCTCAGCTACAAGCGCGGTCTCGACCTCGACAAAGACCCTCAGTTTCAGGCTCGCCTTGCCGACCCTCAGATGAAGGAATATATGTACGGAAGCTCGGCAACGGTTCTCGACAAGGAGATTGACAAGAGCGCGAAGCTTGCCGTTTACATCTTTATTGGCGCTATCGCCGTTATCGTTATGTACTCTATCTTACAGATTGCCGGACTCGACATCCGTCCTGAGTTCCCTACGGGTAAATTAGACGATGACGGAAACCCAATAGTAAAGCCTATCGGCATGAACATCATCATTCAGATTGTGATGATAACTGCCGCAGCCTTCATGATTATCTTCTGCAACGCAAGCCCTAAGAAAGCCGTGAGCGGAGCGGTATGGCAGAGCGGTATGGTGGCTGTTGTTGCCATCTACGGCATAGCATGGCTTGCCGACACTTACTTCGGCAACTACATGGATGTTATGAAGGGCGGACTGGAAGGCATCGTAAGCCAGTATCCGTGGACAATAGCGCTGGCATTCTTTGCCGTTTCGGTTTTGATTAACTCTCAGGGCGCGGTTGTGGTATCTATGCTTCCGCTGGCTTACTCGCTGGGCATTCCGGGTCCTATCCTCCTTGGCGTTCTGCCAAGCGTGTACGGCTATTTCTTCATCCCTAACTACCCGAGCGATATTGCAACGGTAAACTTCGACCGTTCGGGCACAACCGTCATCGGAAAATATCTGCTTAACCATAGTTTCATGATGCCGGGATTGGTCAGCGTGATAGTATCGACCATAGTGGGAACGCTCATAACCATGGTTGTTTATTGACAAAAAGTAAGTGGCAATCAACATTTTTTCTTAAATTTGCACTCTAAAGATAAATCAAATGAATAAGAGAGATATGAAGATTCAAAAAATTTTATTGCTTGCCATACTTGCAGGCATGGCTTCGACAGCCAGCGCGCAATTCCAGAAAAGCATTCTGAAGGAGTTCCAGCAGAACTCAAAGTTCGGTGGCTACGTCATCGGAAAATACGACTATAACGACAAGGAAGGCACAGATGCCAACGGCGGCTTCGACCTTCGTCTGGGCCGTGTGTATGTAGACGGAAAGGTTCAGAATTTCAATTACAAACTTCAGCTTGAGGTGAGCGGCACACCTAACACAGCCAACACAACCGAGAAGATTGCCCGCATAGTAGATGCCTATGCAGAATGGGAGAAATATCCGTTTGCAAAAATCAAATTCGGACAGTTTAAGAGAGCCTTCACCTTCGAGAACCCTTACAATCCGTTCGATGTAGGCTTTAACAGCAACGCTCAGGTTGTAAGCAAGCTCTCGGGCATGGCAGACAGAACGGGAGAGCACTCAAGCGGCGGCCGTGACCTCGGAATACAGCTTCAGGGTGACTTTGCCAAGATGGCTGACGGTCATAACCTTATCCACTATCAGGTTATGGTTGCCAACGGTCAGGGCATCAACCATGCCGATGTAAACAAGACTAAGGACGTTATCGGAACAATTCAGTTTGTGCCAATAAAGAACCTTTACATCGGCGCATTCGGCTGGGCTGGTAACTATACAAAGAACGGCGTAACCGTAGACCGCAACCGTATGGCGTTCGGATTCAAGTACGAGAGCGACTGGACTTTCCGCGGAGAGTATGCAACTTCTCAGGGTCATAAGATTTCGGACTATTCATTAGACGAGGAAGAGGGCGTTTACAAGCTTACAAAGAACATTGGCAAAGACAAGGCTGATGGCTGGTATCTTACCGTAGGAGCACCTGTTGCCAAGGGCTTCAAGATTTACGGAAAATGGGATGTTTACCGCGACTACAAGAGTACTGAGAGCGCAACAAACCAGTACACTCTGTCGGCAAACTACTATCTCAACAAGAATCTGAAGATTCAGGGCACTTTCTACCACACTCACACAGGCAAGGAGGTTGCAGGCGACCACGACTTCAATACTGTTGACGTTCAGCTTTACTGGCGATTCTAAATTAAGAACGGCATAAAAAAAAGGCAGGCTTCATCTTTTCAGAAAGCCTGCCTTTTTATATCTTGTAAGCACTACGGTTTTAGTTCTTTATCATCTCGAGCAACTCGTAAATCTTTATGAACGGATTGTGCGTAGTGGTAGATTTTACGGTCTTGTAGTCCTTGCTGAAGTACACGTCCCAGAACGAACTGTTGTCATTAGGGTCTTGATAATGAAAATGATACATTCCGTCCTTCTCGCCCATATACACGAAAACAGTTTCGCCATACATGTTATTTCCGTCAATATCAGAGAAAAAACACTTTGTTCTGTCGTCTGAGAATGAAACGTACTCGAGTTGGTTCTTTGCTGGCAGTTCTTCGGATGTTGCCTTGTTCACCTTCTTCACATTGCGGTAACTGTACAATGCGTGCGCGTTCAACAGCGAACAATATACTAAAATCAGGAATGCAGATATTAAAATTCTTTTATTCATACTATCTTTTCACTATGCCATGGTAAAGAAACAAAAACATAATTCATCGTGTAGCAGGTATTCCGCGCATTCCACAGGAGTGCTAACCCAATTATTCTCAGCAAGTTTCAACATCCTTTGCATCTTTTTACCGGCATATAATTCAAATTTGGGTGCAAAATTACAAAAAATGTTCAACATATATGTTATAAAATACAAAAAAGATGGCAAAACATTTTACATTTTTGCCATCTCATCTATAAAAAATAAATCTTCAGCCTTATTTAGCCTCCCATCCAAGAGCGCTTGCGCCAAGTACGGCAGCATCGCTGTCCTTCAGTTCAGAAACGAGCATCTTAGCCTTTCCCTTGAAGATTGGCATAACATTCTCGTTATACGAATCTTTTATTGGGTCCATTATGTACTTGCCGCTCTTTGTCAGTCCGCCAAAGAAGATGAATGCCTCTGGCGATGAGAAGGCTGCGAAGTCGGCAAGAGCCTCGCCCAGAATCTTTCCGGTAAAATCGAATATCTTTAGTGCTATGGCATCGCCCTTAACGGCTGCATCGTACACATCCTTAGATGTTATCTCCTCAGGGTTGAGGTCGCGCAGAAGGCTTGGTGTTGAATCCTTTGTCAGAATCTCACGCGCCGTACGGGCCACGCCTGTTGCCGAGCAGTATGTTTCGAGACAGCCCTTGCGTCCGCAGCCGCACAGTCTGCCGTCTTCTCTGCGCATGATAACGTGTCCCAACTCACCTGCAAAGCCGTCGCAGCCATATACAAGCTGTCCGTTAATAACGATACCCGAGCCAACGCCCGTACCGAGGGTAATGACGATGAAGTTCTTCATTCCGCGAGCTGCGCCGTATGTCATCTCGCCAATGGCAGCCGCGTTTGCATCGTTTGTAAGAGCAACAGGAATGCCAAGTTTGGTCTTGAACATGTTCGCCATCGGAACGATGCCCTTCCAAGGCAGGTTTGGAGCGTGCTCTATTGTTCCGTTGTAGTAGTTGCCGTTTGGTGCGCCAATGCCAAAGCCTTTTATCTTCTCTATGCCGCCAACCTTCTCAATCATTGGCATAAGAATATTGCACACAGCCTGAATATAATCCTCGATGTTTGGATATTGCTGAGTCTTTACAGAGTCTGTACAAAGAATATTTCCTCTGGCATCAACAATGCCGCAAACCGAATTGGTACCTCCAAGGTCCATTCCAATTACGTATGGTTTTTCTGTTTCCATGTTATTTTTTGTTTACTAAAGGTTTTATTAAAGATTGTGCTCCGTTTGAGCATTGCAAACTTAATTCTATTTTTTCATTCTGCCAACAAAAAAGTGCATCCTAATTTGTTAACAAAAGTGAAAAACCGCACTTTTTTGACCTGTATCATCAGAATACGGCTTTTTTAAATGCAAAATCGATTTTAAAATTAAGAGCGATGCCCTATTTTGATGTATCTTTGCACGAAAACATCGCATAATATGAAAAAAATTCTTTTCGTTTGCCACGGAAACATCTGCCGAAGCCCAATGGCAGAGATGATAATGAAGAAGATGGTTGCCGACCGAAACCTTGCGGATGCCTTCGAGATTGCTTCGGCTGCCACATCTACCGAGGAGATTGGAAACGACATCTATCCGCCGGCAAAGGACTGCCTGCGCCATCACAACATTCCTTTCACGCGCCGCCGTGCAAGACAGATGACGGTTGCCGACTACAACTACTACGACCATATATTTGTTATGGACGACAACAATCTGCGCTTTCTGCATTGGAGTATGCCAGACATTGTAGTGGATGCCGGACACGGAAAATTCTACGACCCTAACGGGAAAATACAAAAACTTATGACCCTTACCGGAAGCAACGCAAGCGTTGCCGACCCTTGGTATACCGACAACTTTGAGCGCACATACAACGACATCTGCAAGGCTCTTGAATTCCTGTTCTAACCATCTAATCTACTGGCTATAAACATCATGAGCAACAACGATAAATATTTCTACGGAACAAGGTTTAATCTCATTTTTAACACCTTTGGCGACACGCAATCAGCATTTTTCATGGCTATTCTTTTAGATATTATACCCTTAATTTTGATACTTAATCATACCATAAAGCCAATATTGCCGATAATATTACTTCTTCCTATAAATATCCTTATGCTATATATAATATGCATAAATCTAATTAATTTTTGGAATTTATTCATTATAAGAAGACCCTTAGCCATTGTGAGCGAAGACTCGGTAAGCATATACGAAGGCGTAAGGAACGGTTATATCAGCATAAAATACAAGGACATAAAAGGATTTGAACTATTTTTGTGCTTAAATAATTCATTATTTATTATAGATGTTGATAATTTCGATTTCTATTACAATCAGACTTCAAACATACTGGTGAAATTCGGCATCAGGCTGAAACAGACGCACCTGTTTCGCAACACTTACAAGCGATTATATTTTATATCTATCTACAAATACATTTCATTAAAAAACTTTGACAAATTCGAAGACCTTGTAATAGAAGGCGCGAACAAATATCGCAACGGGATTATTGATGTGAGACAGACTTCTCCATATTCACAAAAATAGCATGTAATTCTTCGTCCTCAAAATTCCCCACTCGTCCCGAACGAATCTCGAACGAATCCCGAAGAAACGGCAAGCAAAAAATTCTACACTTCGCACCCTTGCGTCACGCCCAACTCGCGCATTTTATCCAACATTTCTAAAAACTAAAATTATGAACACCAACGATAAATATTTCTATGGAAAAAGGGGGTATATCCTTCTTTACACGTGTTTTTACACGTTTGTTGCTGTCTTCTTTACTTATATGTTTAACACCATACCCAAAATTTATATACATAATTATACCGTAAGGCAAATATTGCCGATATTATTTTTACCTATAAATATCTTTATGTTATATATAACATGCATACTCATGGTTAATTTTTGGGATTTATTCGTTATCAGAAAGCCTTTAGCCATTGTGAGAGAAGATTCAGTAAGCATATTCGAAGGCGTAAGAAACAGCTACGCATGCATAAAATTCAAAGACATTAAAGGAATAAAAGTCTATTGGTCCTCGAAGAGTATAGGATTAATCAGTTTAGATGTTGATGATTTTGATTTTTATTACAATCAGATATCAAACAAATTTGTAAAATTCGGCATCAGACTGAAACAAACAACAATGCTCCGCAATTGTTACAAACGATTCTATTTTGTCGGGTTCAACGACTACATTCCTGCTAAAAACACATTCGAATTCGAGGACCTTGTTATAAAAGGCGCAAACAAATATCGCAACGACATTATTGACGTTGGATAGATTTACTAATTTTCACGCAAACAAAATGTGATTCTTCGCTCCAAAAATCACACATGCATCCCGAACGGATCCCGAACGGATCCCGAAGGGATAAGTCTACACGCAGCAGCCTTGCGATGCTCCAGATTCGCGCATTTTATCCAACATTTCTAAAAACTAAAATTATGAACACCAACGATAAATATTTCTATGGGAAAAGGGGGTATATCCTTCTTTACACGTGTTTTTACACGTTTGTTGCTGTCTTCTTTACTTATATGTTTAACACCATACCCAAAATTTATATACATAATTATACCGTAAGGCAAATATTGCCGATATTATTTTTACCTATAAATATCTTTATGTTATATATAACATGCATACTCATGGTTAATTTTTGGGATTTATTCGTTATCAGAAAGCCTTTAGCCATTGTGAGAGAAGATTCAGTAAGCATATTCGAAGGCGTAAGAAACAGCTACGCATGCATAAAATTCAAAGACATTAAAGGAATAAAACAATTTTCGTGCAATTATCCATTATTAATTATAGATGTTGATAATTTCGATTTCTATTACAATCAGACTTCAAACATACTGGTGAAATTCGGCATCAGACTGAAACAGACGAAACCGATTCGTAACACTTACAAGCAATTCCATTTTACAACTTTCTACAATTACATTTCATTTAAAGATTTTGACGATTTCGAGAACCTTGTAATAAAAGGCGCAAACAAATATCGCAACGACATTATTGATGTGAGATAGATTTACTTATTTTCACGCAAACAACATGTGATTCTTCGCTCCAAAATCACACATGCATCCCGAACGGATCCCGAAGGAATCCCGAAGACACGGCAAGCAAAAAAATCTACACTTCGCAGCCTTGCGTCACGCCCAACTCGCGCATTTTCTTCTTCAGCATCTCTACAAACTCGTAGTTTTTTATGTTCCAGTTGGGAGCAAGAAGAAGGTCTTTGGGCGAACTGGACACAAAACGCTCGAGCACAACATCGCGGCGGATATGCGAGATGTAGCTGATAACGGCTTCGATATATTCCTCGGCGGTAAAGAGGTGGAAGGGATTCTGCTCGTACTCGCACGCCATGACCGTGCCCCGAATCAATTGCAGCTGATGCAGCTTGAGCGTGGTTATGGGCAGTTGGTTTATGAGTTTTGCCTGTCGGATGAGTTCGGCATCATCCTCGCCCGGCAAACCCAAGATTACATGTGCGCCGACATAGATTCCGCGACTCGCTGTCCTCTCCACAGCCTCAACGCTCTGCGCGTATGTGTGACCGCGGTTTATGCGGCGCAGAGTATCGTCGTTGGCACTCTCGATGCCATACTCAACGGTCAGGAAAGTGCGCTTCGACAAGTCGGCAAGATAGTCGAGCAACTCGTTGGGCATACAGTCGGGGCGCGTTCCTATTACTATTCCCACCACATCGTCGCATCGCAAAGCCTCCTCATACAAGCCTATAAGATGCTGAAGTTCGCCGTATGTTCCGGTATAAGCCTGAAAATAAGCCAGATATTTCATCTCGGGATATTTACGGGCAAAGAAGGTCTTCCCTTCCTCAATCTGCCGGGAAACAGACTTCTGCGTGGCACAATACGACGGATTGAATGTCTGGTTGTTGCAATATGTGCATCCGCCAAAGCCCTTGCTGCCGTCGCGGTTGGGACAAGTAAATCCGGCATTTATTGAAATCTTCTGCACCTTGAACGGGAAAACCTTTCCGTAGAACGAGGAAAGGTCGGTATAGAGATAGTCTTTGTTAGTCATCTGCTCATAATTTGACGCAAAAATATACAAAAAAAAGCAATGCTCTTGCCGTTGTGAAGTTTTTTAAGTTTCTTTGCATAAAAATCATGAATATATGAAAAAATCGATTGTTATTGCCGGCATTGTCGCAACGCTGGCATCGAGTGCGATGGCACAAAAACTGGAGTTGAGAGATTTGACATCATACCGCTACATGCCGAAGCAGATTCACGGCATCACGCCGTCGCCCGTAAACCCAAAGACATACACCATTATCAAGGCAGAGAAGGAAATAAGCGCATTCTCGTTTGCCGACGGCAAGGAGGTTGAGCCTTTTCTGAAACTCGACGGAAAGGTTAAGTTCTGCGGAAATCTTGCCAAGGCCGACGGCGACAAGGCTACCCAACTTCGAGATATCGACGACTACATAGCATCGCCCGACGGCAAGTCGCTGCTTCTGCAAACCAACACGAAGAAGATTTACCGTCATTCGTTCACCGCCGACTTCTACCTCTACAACCGTACAGAGAACACCTTGCACAAGGTAAGAAAGCATCATCTGATGCAAGAGCCTACATTCTCGCCCGACGGTAAGATGATTGCCTACGTATGCAAGAATAATCTGCACATCATCGACATTGCAAAGGGCGAGGACAAGCAGATTACATCCGACGGCAAGTTCAACCACATACTAAACGGTATTCCCGACTGGGTAAACGAAGAGGAGTTTGCATACAGCCGCGCATACGACATGAGCGCAGACAGCAAGCACATTGCATGGATTAGGTTTGACGAGAGCAAGGTAAAATCTTACTCTATGCCGATGTATAAGGGCTTCGCGCCTTCGCACAAGGAAAACGCGCTCTATCCGGGCGACTACACCTACAAATATCCGAAGGCTGGCGAGCAGAACGCCACCGTAAAGGTGCTTAACTATAACATCGAAGAGGGCAAGACTTCTGAAATAAACGTTCCGCTCGATGCCGACGGCTACATTCCGCGCATAATGTTCACGGCGCAGCCGGGCATCCTTGCCGTAACAACGCTAAACCGCCACCAGAGCAAGTTCTGCATCTATCTGTGCAACGTAAACACGGGCGACACAAAACTAATTCTCGAAGAAAATGCAAAGAAATACATTCCGGAGGAGACCTACGCAAACCTTCATTTCTACAAGAACTGCTTTGTGCTCGAGAGCGACCGGGACGGCTACAAGCATCTTTATCTGTACGACCTGAACGGAAAGCAGAAACAACTTCTGACTAAGGGCAACTGCGATGTTACCGACTTCTACGGATACGACGAGAAGAGCGGAACGGCTTACTATCAGAGTACCGAAGGCAATCCGCTTCAGCGATTCGTGGTGAAGAGCGAGAAGGGCAAGAAAACCGTCCTCACACCGCAGAAAGGCACAAACAAGGCTATTTTCAGCACAGACTTCGCATATTTCATCAACACGTTCTCGAACTTCGACACGCCTCACATTACATCAATCTTCAACAACAAAGGCAAGAGCATGACCGTACTTGCCGACAACGACGACTTGAAGAAGAAGATTGACGAGATTAGCGGCGCAAAGAAGGAATTCTTTACATTCAAGACAAGCGGCAACGTCGAACTGAACGGTTACATGATAAAGCCTTACAACTTCGACAAGAGCAAGAAATATCCGGTAATAATGTATCAGTACAGCGGTCCGGGCTCGCAACAAGTGCTCGACAGTTGGAACACGGGCAACATGACCGGCTGCCTGTGGGAGAGATACATGGCCGACAAGGGCTTTGTGATGGTATGCGTAGACGGCCGCGGAACAGGCGGACGAGGAGCCGACTTCGAGAAATGCACATATCTCCGCCTTGGCGAAAAGGAATCGGAAGACCAAGTAGAGGCGGCTCTCTATCTGGCTTCGCTGCCGTTTGTCGATAAAGACCGAATAGGCATCTGGGGCTGGAGTTTCGGCGGATTCAACACGCTGATGGCTATGAGCGAGGGCAGAAACGCGTTTGCATGCGGCGTTGCCGTTGCACCTCCAACCGACTGGCGATTCTACGACACCATCTACACCGAGCGATACATGCAGACTCCGCAAGAGAATGCCGAGGGCTACAACATCTCGCCTATCGGTCGCGCCAAGAGTCTGTACGGCAATCTGCTTATCTGCCACGGTCTTGCCGACGACAACGTCCACTTTCAGAATACGGCCGAATATCAGGAAGTTCTGGTTCAGTTGGGCACTCAGTTCGAGAGTCAGTACTACACCAACCGAAACCACAGCATCTACGGCGGTTCAACCCGGCTTCATCTGTACACCCGAATAGAAAATTTCTTCGTCAAGAACTTGATGAAATAATGAAATGAAAAATCGGCAAACTCAGCGGAAATTTCCGGAGTTTGCCGACTTTTCATTTTTTAAGATTGATTATCCTTTGTAAATCAAGAAAATCGTTGGAATCTTGCTCAAGTCGTGCAGTTTAATCTTCTTCCACTCGGCAATGGTGTGCGTGTGGATGTATTCCTCGGCGCAGGTTATGCCAGAGGCTATGCACAGGCGCGTCGAAGGCTTGCAGGTGCGCAGAAGTTCCTCAAGCATCTTGTGGTTGCGATAAGGCGTCTCGATGAAGAGTTGCGTCTGGTCTTCGGTATAGGCGCGCGTTTCGAGTTGCTTTATGCGCTTTGTACGCTCCGCTGGCTCTATTGGCAGATAGCCGTTGAAGGCGAAACTCTGTCCGTTAAAGCCTGAGCCCATAACGCTCATTATTATCGACGACGGACCGACCATCGGAATTACGCGCAGATTCTTCCGCTGAGCCACAGCCACCACGTCGGCTCCCGGGTCGGCAACGGCAGGGCATCCGGCCTCGGAAATAACGCCCATGGCATTGCCCTCTTCGAGCGGCTTCAGATACGAAGCCATCTTGGCTGCATCGGTATGCTTGTCCATCAGATAGAATGTAAGTTCATCGATGTTTATATCCCTGTCAACCTTCTTCAGAAATCGGCGTGCCGAACGCACGTTCTCGACAATAAAGAACTTTATCTGCCTTATTATCTCACGGTTATACGAAGGCAGAACATTATCTATTTCGGTGTCGCCCAACGTTACGGGCAACAGATACAAAGCATTTTCCATCTGTAATAACTAAAAATCCGAACCAGTCTCGCGCAGAATCTTTCCGTAGTCGTTCTCTCTTAGCAAGTCGCCGATTGTAACGTCGGGATGGTTGTTCATGTAAGCATCAATAATCTGTATGCCAAACCACACGCCAAGCATATTTGGCGAGCCTTCGCCAAAGTCGGCATTGCACGGAGCCGGTTCCATGTAGTTTCTGATAGTCGTTGGATCGTCGGAATAGAGCAGCGTCTGAATCTTGCCCCACACCTCATCGGTATTCTTGCTGAGCCATTTCAGATTGGTTTCCGAGTAGCCTACGGCCTTCTCGAAGTTCGTTGTCTGCACAATGTGCGAAGTAATCCAATGCATCTTGCCCTCGTAGAGCATTACCTGATAGAACTTGTCCTTGCGTTCAGGCAGCGGATAGTTGGCGCACAGGTAGTAGTAAACGCAGTCGGGAACCATTCGCTCTGGTGCGAACGAACGAATCTGATAGTTGTAGAAATACGTTTTGTAAAGGTCGTAGTTCACGCCCATATACTTGTCGAGGCTGATGCCAAGAAGCGTGTCGCAAACTACGATAGACTGGTTCAGTCCTGAAATCTGAGTGTAAACATGCGGAATTCTGATATTAGGCACATATCCCTTCATAGCCGTGAATGCCTGCGAGAGGGATTCTTCGTACCTGCTCATGTTTACGAACTTGCGCGATGCGTCGTCCATAAGTTTTCGCGAAACTGGGTCGAGGTAGAAATCGCGCAACTTCGTACTAATATCAGCATCTTCAATATAACCAATCGAAAGAACTTCTTCTATGAGCAATCTGGTAGCGTCTGAGTAATTTGTCGACAGCGAAGTCCATGATGAATAGCTGTTCACGTCGACATAGTCTTTAAGGGTTCTGTCGTATCTGTCTATCTTTATGGTCACATCTTCCACGCCGTCAACGCCATAGCGCGACTTGCCCGAACATGAAAACAACAATGTGGCGACAACCAAGTAAAACAGATACTTCATTATTACACCTTAAATTAAAACCTTAAAAACACATAGCAAATATACATAAAAGAAGATAACGAGCAAATCTAATTGTAAAAAAATATTAAAATTTGTGAAAAAAGCCTATAAAATTATGAATTTTGTTTTTTTTTACTTAACTTTGCGCCCGAAGTAAAAAGTTCTTTTTCATAATATTTATTTAAGGTTAGAATTTGATATAGGCTTGTCGAATGCTTGCGAAAGCAGGAAAACGAGTACAAATTCTAAAAAAGTTCCAGATCTGTGAAGATGTGGAACTTTTTTTATTACCCATACTCCCGTTTTTTTATTATCTTTGCCGAAAACATTTATAATTTACTAATTTACAACAGAAAAATGAAATTTACAAGTATTATCGCCTTGCTGCTACTTTCCACCAATGGGGCAGCAGCACAAAATAAAGTTACAAAATCGTACGAGGTAACTGTTAATAACGCACTAAAACGTGACTACAAGGATATGCCTGTAACTATTAAAATCAACGATTTCAAGGCTGATTTCCGCGTGCGCTCTGCCGTGGTTAAACTCAACGGCGAGGAGATTCCTTCACAGCTCGACGACTTCGACGGAGACGGACACAACGACGAACTTGCCCTCGTTCTCGACATGAAGGGAAAATCATCGGCAAAACTCGACGTAACACTCTGCAACCTTCCTTCTGAAAAGAAGTACAAGTCGAGAGTTTACGGCGACATGATTCTTAACGACAAGAACAAGCGCATTCCAACAATCACAACGCTTTCTGCTCCGGGAACAAAGATTACACGTCCTTATTACGACGCGGTATTCCTTCACGGTCCTGTATTCGAGTCAGAACTTGTTGGATACAGAATATACTTCGACAACCGTCAGAGTCTCGACCTGTACGGAAAGATTAAGCAGCGCATCGAGTTGCCTACAACCCGATTCCACACAACCGATGCACAACTTGCCGAGGGCTACGGAGCCGACGTTCTGTGGGCAGGAAAGACGGTGAGCCTCGGCTCATTCCGCGGATGGGATGCCGACAAGAAAGAGCCTCTGTATGTCGATTCTGTAAAGACTCGTCAGGAGAGCCTTCGCGCAGCAGGTCCTGTGCGCACGATAATCGAGGTTAAGGACTACGACTGGCTCTACGACAATCACTTCCTCACCATGACTCAGTACTACACTCTTTGGGCTGGGCACAGAGATGTTAAGGTTGAGGTTCACTTCGAAGACAAACTCACAAACGAGACTTTCTGCACAGGCGTACAGAAACTGGAGACCGACATCAGCGGATTCCTCGACGGCAAGAAGGGCATCGCCGGAAGTTGGGGAACAAATCAGCCTGAAAAGGGAAAGAAGATTTTCGAGACAGTAGGTCTGGGCATCTACGTTCCAACATACTACATCAAAGACAGCCGCGAGGACGGCGGAAACTACCTGTTTAACATCGGAAACGACGGAGACAACGAGATTCACTACTACATCACCTTCTGCAACCAGAAGGAAGAGAACGGCTGGAAAACCAACAAGGAGTGGTTCAGCCACGTTAAGGAGTGGGCCCAGCAGAAACGCGAAGAAGAGCGAAACACTACTAATTATACTATAAATATTAAATGAAACGTAAAATTCTGAGCGGCGTTCTTGCCGCAATGTGCGTGCTCTCGATGCAGGCACAGACTAACTACAAATCTAAAGTCTGGGTGTCAGACCAAGGCGACGGCACTTACAAGAATCCGGTGCTGTATGCCGACTACTCCGACCCCGACGTTATCCGCGTTGGAGAGGATTACTACATGACATCGTCGAGTTTCAACTGTATTCCTGGATTGCAAATTCTACATTCCAAGGATATGGTAAACTGGGAGTTTATCGGCGCAGCAGTTCCTAACGCATTGTATCCCTATGATGACGAGAAGCCTGAGCACGGAAACCGCGTGTGGGCACCAAGCATCCGCCATCACGACGGGTTCTTCTACATCTTTTGGGGCGACCCCGACCAAGGCGCGTTCATGACCAAGGCAAAGGATGTGAAAGGTCCGTGGAGCGAGCCTGTCATCGTAAAGGCTGGCAAAGGAATCATCGACACTACCCCACTCTGGGACGAAGACGGCAAAGTATACATGGTTCACGCCTATGCCGGCAGCCGCGCCGGACTGAAGAGCGTGCTTGCAATCTGCGAGCTTAACAGCGACGCAACAAAGGCTATCGGTCCAAGCCGGATAATCTTCGACGGACACATAGACCAAGTTACTTGCGAAGGTCCTAAAATTCATAAGCGCAACGGATATTACTACATCTTCCATCCGGCTGGCGGCGTTCCAACAGGCTGGCAGACCGTTCAGCGTTCAAAGAACATCTACGGTCCTTACGAAACGCGCATCGTGATGAAGCAGGGAAAGAGCCCAATAAACGGTCCTCATCAGGGTGCATGGGTCGATACTCCAACCGGCGAGGACTGGTTCTTCCACTTTACTGATGTAGGCGCATACGGCAGACTGCTTTGCCTTGAGCCGATGAAATGGGTTAACGACTGGCCCGTTATAGGACAGGCAAAGAAGGGCGCAGAATGGGGCGAGCCCGTAACTCAGTACAAGAAACCTAACGTGGGCAAGACTTATCCAATCTGCACACCTGTCGAGAGCGATGAGTTCGATGGCATGGTGCTCAGTCCGCAATGGCAATGGCAGGCTAACTACAACGAGAAGTGGGCTTACTTTGCCGGAGATAAGGGCTTCGTGCGCTTGTACTCTCATCCTGTAAGCAACGACTACAAGAGCCTTTGGGATGTTCCGAACCTTCTTTTGCAGAAGACTCCTGCGCCAAACTTCTCGGCTACGACAAAGATTACTTTCTCGCCTATCGAGAAATACAAGGGCGAAAAGACTGGTCTTGTTGTGATGGGACTGGACTATGCCGCACTTACGGTCGAGAACACAGAAAGCGGTCTGAAACTCTCTCAGGTTGAGTGCAAGAAGGCAGACAAGGGCAACACCGAGAAACAGAACGCATCAGTTGACCTGAAGAAGAACACCTTCTATCTGAGAGCGGACATCAGCACGGACGGCTCAAAGATTAGCAAGAGCGAAGGCGGTCACGACCTTATGGTTAAGTGCCAATTCTACTACAGCACCGACAACAAGAAGTTTGAGAAACTGGGCAACGAGTTTCAGGTTAAGGAGGGCAAATGGATTGGCGCAAAGGTCGGTGTATTCTGCACCCGACCAAACATCAAGACCAACGACGGCGGCTGGGCTGATGTAGACTGGTTCAGAATAGAACCGCTAAAAAAGAAATAATGCTGTTTAAATACCATAAAAAAAGCCATTTTACAATCGTTTTGTGATTGTAGAATGGCCTTTTTCATATCTTGCTATTGGCTTAATAAGCTAAAACAAAGTATTCTTCTTTAGGATTATATGTTATTATTCTGCCCAGTCCATAAGATATTCTTATATTTTGAACTGCTTTTATTTGCATATCGTCCAATTCATATAGTTTACCATTAAATACAGAACAGCCCTTCCTTGTTCCATTCAAATAATAATAATATGTATGAATTCTACCTGGATTTTTTAAAATTTCCACCTTTTTTTTCAATTCTTTTACATTCGATGCGTATATAATCTCCGAGTAATCTTCTTGTGAAATAATATCATAATATATATTGCCAAACCGATCCATAGATACATAATTACAGTTTTCCGCAATTTTCACTAATATCTTATTCCTTTTATCAAAGATATACAAATCATACTGTACACTAATAACAAAATAATCTTCGAAAGAATCTATTTGTACTATCTGATATTCCATTTCTTCAGGATGGCATGGAACAGATTCACGGAAAATACAAACATCATCAACATAGTATATTATATTTACCTTTCTATACGAAGAATCAATTTCAGTTACAAGCAGATTTCCATTTTCGATGTAGAAGTTCTCTATTTCTGTCTTACTCTCAAAAAGAATAGAGTCTTTCTCATCTGAGTTCCGAGCAAGATGCCTCTTTTTTAACGAATAAAAATCACAATAATACAATGAATTATCCACGATTTTCGCTTCAATGGCACTAAGTGAATCAAGTTTGTTTGTTGCAGTATTCCATACCCACACATCATTCTCCTTATTCTCTAAATCTGAATATGTATAATAAACAAGATAAGGAAAACTTAAGTCCAGGAAATAGCCTTTTCTATTGACGATGCCACTTGCAAATGACGGAGCAACAGCAAACATTAATAATATTACAAAAACATGTTTCATAAAATATCAATATGGTAATGCATCTATATGAATATGGTTTTTATGTCCACCAATATATTTTTTTACTCCTATTTGAAGTTCTGGACCTATATTTTGATATGCCTTTCCCGTTCTATCAAACCCATTTTGTAAATGTCTGGTAGTCTGTCGACATGCCTTATCCTCCACTCGGACATTATTGATTATATCAATATCAATAGCCGTTGCCCCATTTTTCACATAATGGCTACTATTATCAGATTTATGCTTTCCGGTTGTAGTTGTCGAAACATCCAAAGAAGTAACTTTTATACCCGCATCCACCTTATTTGCCTCATTAACACCATCTATTAACAAACTTACAGCATCAGAAGAGAGTGCCTTGTCACCGTTTCCTCCAGAACTACTAACATATTTGAACGTCACACATACCTTTGTACCATCATCTGTAACAAAAGAATGTGGTATATATTGTCCACCTTCAAGATTATATTCAGCCTCAGGATTTGTTACTTTCACCAAATTACCCTGATTATAATCAAGTCTTTGTCCAAATTGGTAAACACTATAGGTTTCACCAATGTTTCTGTAACGAACTCCATCAACATTAACAAAATTCGCACTTCCCTCTCGCCAAAAAACAGCACCTTGGTCGTTACGATAATAATCACGACCATCGGGATCGATCCTATTTACAGGGTTGTTTGCACAATACGAGTATGGCGACTCGTTATGATGTGCACTTACACTCGATGCACATAGCACAAATGTAAATAACACAAGATTTTCTAACTTTTTCATTTATATATAATTAAAATAAAAAAAATAATTTCTTCACAACTACTGTTTTTTTGACAAACTTTTTTCAAGTTCATCTGTGATTTCAGTCCAATAGGTTGCATTTAGTTTTGCTTCACATTGCTTTATTTGACTATAAATGTCCACATGACAATCCGACGAACAAATATCATATTTACTACGTTGATTCAACATAGAAATAAGAGATTTTGCCTTTACTATGATAGCAGTAGGATTACTTTCATAATGCGCTAACGAGGTAGACGCACATTTTAAAGTAAACGCATTATAAACCTTATATTTGCTTACATAACTAAGCGCAAGATTTTCTAATATACATGCTAATGCTTGCTTATCAGAAAGTGGTGTGAGATAAGTTCCAACAATAATTGCCGAATCCTTAATTTCCGAATTCTTTTTTATCCACGAGGTTGGTTGAAACTGGTGCGACGTAACTTCAACATTCACCCATTCCTCAGGGAACAAATTATCGACATCCCTATACATAACAAAGCAATGTCGAGGAGCCCTTGCAATATACATCTCAGCTCCAATCTCTTCTGCTATCAATTTCATTGTCCAAGGTAAGGAATGACATTGTCCTTTATGATTTTTTAATGTTCTTGATCACTACTGTCCGGAATATTTATGCAATTATGCAAAACTGTCAAAAAGCGATAGTTGCCGCATGTCTCTGTCTCTAGTATCGGTCATGTCGATTTTGCTGAACAGTTCCGTCAATGGTATCTGCTCTAAAAGTACAAGACCTATGGCTTGGGAGAAGATGTAAAGTTCCTGCTCAATATTATAGACTTTGCGGGCAATAAGCAAAAGCAGATAGTCGCATACGGCAATCCAAATTTGTGTGAATACTGCATTCTGGCTGGTTCCGAAGAACGATTTTATGCGCAGATGCTGCTTTATCCACTTGAAGAACAACTCTACCTGCCAGCGTTCACGGTACAGCTCTGCAATCGTAATTGCCTCATGAAGAAAATCGTTCGTCAGAAAGCGGTAGACATTGCCAGTGGAGAAGTCCTCGTAAACGACAAGCCTCATTAGGTCCGGATAGTCGTCTTTCGCGTTTTGGCCCGTAAGACGAATGTATTCGTCGCTGACAACGCCCGTATTCTTATCCACATCGCAGCTTTTGCATACCTGATATTTCATATTGTCTTTTGCCCTTGTCACAAAGAAAGCCCCCTGTCTGTCTATACGGTTGAATAATCGCCAGAAATCAACATACCCCTTGTCAATCAAATATATAGCGCCAGACTCTACTGGCATTATATCCATGGCATTGATGTCGCTGACGGCAGCTTCTGAAAGCCAGATGAAAGTAGGAATCGAACCGCGCAGGTCAAGCATCGTGTGCATTTTTATTCCGCCATTGCCGTCCTTGTATTTTGCCCATGGACAGAGTTGCAGGCAGAGGATTATGGTGCTGCTGTCGAATGCATATACCATTTCTTCGATATCAAGCCTGAACTTGTCGGTCTTGTATAGCCTTTGTGCCTTGGATACAAGAACCATGGCGTAGTCGCGGTAGATCTGCCATGCCTTCTTCTCATTCATTTCTGAAATAGTGGATTTTCCCATCTGCTTCATTCCAGAATGATAGAGTTTTGGTCCAAAGACCTTCAGTGTGGCTTCTATGATGCGAAGGCTGGTCCTGCCTGTAAGTTGGGCAAAGCTCATTACCTTGAACTGGTCACGACACGTATACTTCTTGGTTCCCTTGTCTCCATTGTATCTGTCAATGCATTTGTTTAGTTCATAGTCTGGTACAACCTCCATGATTTGGGCGAATACAGTCTTTCCTTTGGGCATACTCAGTTTTATTAAGATAAAAACTGTTCCAAAGGTAAGTTTTTCTATCAGAAAAACTTATATGCAATATAAGTATTTGAAATTCACTTAATTATAAGCGTGTTGTATAATTATTCCGGACAGAAGTGGTTCTTGATACCAATTGATAATGCCAATCATTATCTGGATATTCATTCGTAAAGTCATATTCAAAAGCCTTATAATCATTACCAGACCATGGACTAAACATATAATCACACACAGCTATTTGCTTCGCAGTCTTATACTTTTCAAGTTTATTTGCAACAATAAATCGTCTTAGAAACCCAGCCGCTTTCTCTATAGGTTTACAAAAATCAGACTCATAGTTAAGATTCCCATCTAAATAAGCTTGTTCTGAAAGAAAAGTAGCACGTTTTAAAGATATTTTTGTTTTACCTTCAAGCATTTCTAAAATTTCACTATACGCCTTTTGATATAGAGAATCTGCGTAGTTCTTTTGTCCCATTGCAAACGAACAAAAGAACAAAAAAAATATAGGAATAATGAGTAGTTTTATTTTTTTCATTTATTATTTATAATAATCTACTTGCAAATATAAACATTTTCGCTCAATCCAAACAAATATTATTTACATTTCTTGTTGTTTACAATTCTTTTTTAAGAATTATTAACAGAGCAATCAAGGGCGCAATCGGCTTTTTAGCATAAATTTGCAACACCAAACTATTACAAATTAACAATATTTACAATGAGTAACATTTTCAATTCAAGTATCAAGTATGTCAGAATGGCAGTTATTATTCTGGCAGTCAGTCTGTTTTCAACTGTTTTTGTTTCGTGCGGAGACGACGATGAGGACGAGGGTTTCACTACCGAAGTTTCTCTTTTTTACGAAAGCCTTGGAAGTTATAACGTAAATCTTTCTAAGATCACGGGAGATTACATATGCTTCAGCATACCTGTCAAGTCTGACGGCAAGGACATCGACTTGAGCAAGAAAGGCGACTGGTCGGTTATGGGAATGGTTAACAAGGAAGTGATTGAAGGCTATGGCGACGAGCCTGACAATATGTTCGACAGCGGCAGCACTCTCTATATTCACAAGACTGGAGAAAAGACATACGAGATAAGATACACGCTGAAAAAGACTATCAACGGAAAGCAGAAGGTTATAAAAGGCAGTTATTCGGGCAATATGATTACTGGTCAGAACTAAATTTTACATTTCAAATCCTTATAAGTAACAAAAAATGAACATAATCTTAAAATCAAGCAGCAGGTTTACCAGAATAATGGTCATGATTCTGGCAGTATGTCTGTTTTCAACTGTTTTTTTTTCGTGCAAAGACGAAGAGGAAGAAAGTGAGTTTCCAATCATTCTCTTCAATGAGGTTTACGACGACTACAACATTCACCTTGGAAACAAGAAGGCTGATTTGATAATATTCAGAATATCATCCAGCTACGACGGTCATGATATAGACCTTAGCCAATGTGGCGACTGGGATATATTCGGAAACGTTATTACGGGAAGCGGCGACAAGGATGCTCCCGACTTGCTCGACAGCGGAAGCACGCTCTACGTTCGCAAGACCGGCAAAAATCGCAAGAACGGCCTGAATACCTTCGAAATGAGATACACTCTGAAAAAGACCATAGACGGTACTCAGAAGATTGTAGAAGGAAGTTATTCGGGCGACGTTGTTGCAGGTCAGAAATAACGAAAAATCCATCTTACACATCAGTTTTGTAAGATGGATTTTTTGTTTCGTCAAAACTGAAAGCCAACGGTTGCTGAAAGTGCATTGTGCCCTATCTTCTCGACAAACCGAGACCGTACGACCGCCGACTCGAACGTTTTTAACTGACAGAAATGCTGATATTCGTAGCCCACCGAGGCATAGATGCGATGCGCATCGGAAAGACAGAATGACGTTCCGATGCCAAGCCCGATGTTGCTTCCACCCGAGGCTGACGGCGAAGGGGCGAACGAATATCCCACACGAGCCTCAACAAACGGAGTGAACTGCCGAGGACGCGCCACGCTCCACTGCAAGTCGACAAACAGCGGAACGAGCGTCTTGTCGTATCGGCTGATGCCTGCGCCAACGCCGCACATCAGCCGCGGATTAAGTCCGTACATCACTTTCTGGCACAACCGCATTGGCGTTCCATGCGATTCGGGCAGCGGAAAGCCGACGGCTACTTCGGTCTGATAACGAAGTTTTTCCACAAAAATCTGCGAAAAAGCGCATTGGCAAAATATGCAGCCAAGCGCAAACAAAGCAATCTTTTTCATTTCAGTCTGACGGTTATCTGTTTAACAATTCTGAGGGCAGAGTCGATGCCTTCCATATCGGTGTAGATGCCACCGTCGGAGCCGTCGGGCGAACTGTGCCCGATGAGCGATGCCGTGAACGAACGGCTCTGCGTGCTCAAATCGACATCTGCCATGTACACGAGAGCCGGCTGACCGCTCCCCTCTTTTCCGCCCGAATAGTAAGGGCTCGACGGTACGGCATCCTTGGCATAGACATCGGTGAAATCGGTTGAGTGGTTCACCTCAACCAGCACACGAAAGCGTTGCAGTCCCGTCTTCTCCCTAAAATACGTGCTAAAACCCTTTCGCGGCGTTGCGCCAGTCAAGGCATCGGTTACAGGCTGTTGCTTTGTCGGGCAGAAAAGTCCGTCGTCGTAACGTATTCCGCGCGAATGACACCAGCACGGCAGAGCCTCCTTCCGCCTGTTTCCGTTGGCAGAGAGCCAACCCTCGGTGGCTATCTTCTGCGAAACGTAGATTGTTGAAACGTATCTGCCCGACGAATCCTCAATCCAGATTGCAATCTGCGGCGGATTTTTCTTCTTTATGCCAAGAAAGAGCGGAAAATCGTGCAGCCACTCTTCGCCCTCGGCAATCTCTACCCTAACATCGTCCGACTCATAATCGAGCAGTTTTCTGTTGCACGATGTCTGCATCAGTCCAACGGCAACGGTAATGAACATTACAAATTTCTTCATGTGTTTCTGATTATTGCGTTCTGTCTGGCTGCAAAGATGCGCAGAATAAAAATTGCACGCAATATGCAGGGACAGAAGCACGGGCGGCAAGGGACACACGCTGCACAATGGGACGAATAGGAACACTTGAGGGACAAAATGCGACTGCGCCATCGCCCTTTTTTGAAAGAAAACGGCTATCTTTGTCGGCATGAAGAATATTTTGAAAGACTCTGGAATTATCGCTTTGATGACAGCTTTCGTGCTGTCGTTCCTTCAGCCGTTTGGCATTGAGCAGATGACGGACAAGCGAATGCACTTCATCGTATTTGTGTCGGTACTTGCGTTTGCCGTAGCCGTGCTGTCGTACAGCATTGCAAGAGCCATCACGCACCGTAGTGCAACAAAAGTTAGAGACATCGTAGTGTTCCATGCCGTGAATATCCCTATCGCCTCGGCAGCCATTCTGACAAGCATTTCGTGGTTCAGTTGGGGCAACCTTCATTCGGCTTGGTACTGCACGCAAGGCGAGTTTTCGGTAATCAACTATCTGATAGTATGCCTTCAGGTTGCGCTGATGTCGGTATTCATCTTCGTGGTGCAGGTTTACCGAACAAAGAACCGCAATCTGCAAGCCGAACTGGAGACGATGAAAGCCATAAACGCGTATCTTGAACAGAGGCTCGAAGATACCGCCACGCCGAAAGAAACCGAAACGCCGCAACAGAACATCATCACGCTTACGGGAAATACCAACAACGCCGTTCTTGAGGTGTGCGTCGAAGAAATAATCTACATCGAGTCGATGAAGAACTACGCCAACATCTGCCTTCTGCACAACGGCGAGGTGTGCAACCATTCGTTGCGCATAACCATAAAACAACTCCGCCAGTCGCTCGACGGCTTTAGGTGTATGTTTGCATGTCACCGCGCCTTTATCGTTAACATGGATTTCATCCAGTCCGTTTCGGGAAGACGTTCGAGCGGCTATCAACTGCAAATGTTCGGCACGGACAAGCACATTCCTATAAGCCGCACTTATTCCGATGAGTTTGAAAGGAGAATGGGGGTGAATTTCTGATAATTGTTTCTTAGAGAAAGTTGAAAATTTTATTGACAATAAGAAAAAGTTGAGAATTGAAACTTCGTGTCTAAGATTCAAGGTTGATTCAAGTAAGGGGGTAGCAAGGGGATAGTAAGAGGATAGCAAGACGGAAGGTTCGGGATGCCTTCGGGATTCGTTCGAGACGCACACCTAGTTTTTCTCATTCATAAAGCAAGAGTTGTTGTTTTTAGTCAATCAGTAATGGGCAATTCTGAAAAAACATCATATTCTAAAAGAAGTGCATAAAACACCCCCCACACATTAAAAGTTTAAAAAAGTTAATATTACGACATTTTTTTGAATAATATTTGTCTATAAATAATTTATTATTACTTTTGCAGCACGACAGATTTATACTTTTGGATTTCTATACAAAGAACAGGATTGCTAAAGCATCCAGAAAAAAATTAACCAATAGCATTGTCGTTACTCTGGAAGAGTTTGAAACTCAAATATATTGAGAGTTTGATTTGAAACAGAGTGTTTGAGATACATTGTTCCTTTCTGAGTTGAAATGCACTTTTGATTACCTGAAAAAACTCAAGAAAAACAGACTGCCAAAAACATGGTGTATCCTCGTTTTTCGAAACTTGAGTAAAATACAAGAAAAAAGGAACATTCATTTTAGTTTGAATTCACCACCACTTTTTAAGTGGCTCTAATATTATAAATATGAAAAATTTAGTATTGCCTATTGCGGTAACAACGAAGAATTTATTGAGTATCATATCAGCTGTAATGCTGGTGGTATTTAGTTCGTGCAGTTCGAATGCCGACTTGTTACCAGAAGAAACGTTTCTTGAAGAAGAAACAACACCACAACTTTTCTTTGTGTACAAGACAAATGATTTCTGTGACCTACAAGTCAAAGATACTGTTGTTTTTACCGACTTAGATATTGTCTGGTTTAATCCCCAAACAAGGGAAATCAGGTTTAAGGACAATGAAAAAATTAAGTCTATTCCACCATATGCGTCAATTGCCGTGAAAAGTTCATCAGAGACACTTTTCGTTATATCTTCCAATATCTGTTATATTGTAAACAGAGCATACGATGATTTGGTATTACTACGCGACTATCACGACAGATTTCATCTTGACGATAGTTACCCAGATTATTGGGATCCGGAGAAAACTCAGCAGAATGCAGAAAAGCGTTCGGCTGGTTGGAATAAATTCATCGATATTCTCAGAGCTGAAGGGCGCATAAATAATACGAACAAATAAAAAACAAGCCTTTGATTGATTAAAGAACTCAATCGAAGGCTTGTTTTTTACTTTTCAAACATATTGTACGTTGTTCTGAGTACGCGGAACTCGGTACGGCGGTTCAATGAATTGCAAATTTCCTGCTGCTCGTTTGGAAGTTTCTCAATATAATCCTTGGAGAGCACATCGCCTTCTTTCAGAAAGTCGAACGATTCGAGCATCTTCTTGCTTACGGTCTTCGGCTTAGTAACGCCATATCCAACAGGAGTGAGGCGCTCTTTCGCAATTCCGTTCTTTATCAAGAAGTTGACGCACGACTCGGCACGTTTCTGCGACAGCCACAGGTTGTATTTCTCGTCGCCGCGATAATCGCAATGCGCGCCAAGTTCTATCGTGATGTTAGGATTCTCGTTCAGCAGAGTTACGAGAGCCATCAATTCGGTTTCCGACTCCTTTGTCAAATCGGCCTTGTCGAACTCGTAGAGCACGTTGTCTATCAACACAGGGCGACTGATTGACGGCAGCGGAAATTGCAGAACATATTCTTTTGTAACGCCGGCAGTATCGGCTCTGAAGTCTTGTTTGTGATTAAGAAAACCCTTGCAAGTGCCAAGCAGAACGTAATCAACATTAGGCTTGACCTCAACCACAAAAGAGCCGTCGCCCTTCACGCTTATTTTCTGATTTGTGCCATCGTTGCCCACCATGTAGACAAGTGCCTGAGGCAGTTCGTAGCCGTCCTTCTCATAAACCCATCCCTGTACGGTAAGTATATTTTCAGCCAGTTCGAAACTGTAGATGTGATCCCATCCGTGGCCGTCGTTGCGGTTGCTTGCGAAAAATCCACGGTTGTAAATTCCTTCGAACGTAAGGCCGAAGTCATCGCCCTCAGAATTGAGCGGATAGCCAAGACGGTTAAGCGTCCACGCCTTGAGCGAGTCTTGCTTTGCACACCACACATCGAGTCCGCCCATGCCCGGATGTCCATTTGAAGAGAAATATAGGTCGCCGTTGGGACGGAATGTCGGGAACATCTCGTCGCCGGGCGTATTTATCGGCGCACCCAGATTCTCAACGCCGCCAAAGTTATCATCGGCAGTTATGCGAACGCGCCAGATGTCGAGTCCGCCCTCTCCGCCGGGCATATCAGAAACAAAATAAAGCCATTGTCCGTCGGGCGAGACTGCCGGATGGGCGTACGACGAAAGCGAATCCTTTGTCAGAACGCAAGCCGTAGGGGTGCTCCACGAAGCATCGGAGCGCGTGCTCTTGAAAATCTCGGCATAGCGCGGATACGACTCGTCCTCGCGGCATCGGGTAAAATACATAGTCTTGCCGTCGGGCGTGAAACAGCATGCGCCCTCGTCTTCTTCCGAATTTATTGCATCGGTAATAACCTCAGGCTTAGTCCATTTGCCTTTCTCGTCTTTCTTGCACACGAAGAAATCGCCGTTCTTCACGCCCGTTATTCCGTTGAGTTTTTCGCCTTTCGCCTGCGGACGCGTTGACGACAGAAAAAGTTGGTCGTCGCCCAAAAGCATCGGCGAGAAGTCGGAACGGCGCGAGTTGAACATATCAAACTTCTTGACCTTGTAGCCCGATGATTCTTCTTTCCATTTCCGCGCATTCTGAGCCGAAATCAAACCGTTCATGGCGAGTTTGTCGGCAGGCTTGTGCGCGAGGTAAATCTCGTAGTTCTTGGCAGCGTTCTTGTAGTCCTTGTCGCGCCGCTGCATCTCGGCAAGATAGAAGAAGACGATAGAATCGTGATATTTATATCGCACGGCATTCTGATATGCGCCTCTCGCCCTCGATGTATAGTTAATCTTTCGGTAGCACTCGGCAAGGGCAAAAGCGCGCTCGCCACGCAGTTTGCGCTCTTTCGGCGGTGTCTGGCTGTATGCTTTTTTGTACATCTGCGCAGCGTTGAAATATTCGCCAAGAGCAAGAGACTGCTCCGCCTTGCGAACGGAATTCTCCGCTCCGCACGAGAAAAGCATAAGCGCGCCAAGCACTAAGACTATGATGTTCGACTTCATTTGACTTCAGTATTAAACGGAAGGACGAACTTGCAGCCCGACTTCCAGTTTGAGCACCCGTAAGCCGCCCTACCCTTTATTATGCGTCCCTGTCCGCACACCGGGCATACCGTATCTATCAGTTCGTCCGACGGGACAAACGACTGAGATGCCGGCTTTGGCTTCGGACTGTCCGAGCCGCCAGATGCCACCGCAGCCTCATCGCCCTCGTCGCCGTCTTTCTTCTTCGACGACTTTCGTGGAGCGCGTTTCTTAGGCGCAGGCTTCTCCTCCTCTACTTCTAACGAAATTCTTCGGTTTGTATTGTCTGCCAGCACCTGATTTACAATGTCCGTAACCATCTGCTTCAGTTCGCCCACGAAGGTAGCCGCGTCGTAACTCTTCTTTTCTATCTCGCGTAGTTTCTTCTCCCAGATTCCCGTTAGTTCGGCACTCTTCAGCAGTTCCTCGCGGATAAGACCGATAAGCTCCATGCCTGTTGGAGTGGCTACGAGATTCTTCTTCTCCTTGCGGATATACTTGCGTTTGAAGAGCGTTTCGATGATGGCGGCTCGGGTTGACGGGCGACCTATTCCGTTCTCCTTCAATGCATCGCGCAACTCGTCCGAGTCGACCAGTTTTCCAGCCGTTTCCATGGCGCGCAGAAGCGTTGCCTCGGTGTAGAACTTTGGCGGAGTGGTCATCTTCTCGGCAAGGTCGGGAATGTGCTCGCCGCTCTCGCCCTTCACGAAGGCTGGCAGAACGCGTTCCTCATCCTTCTCCTTATTCGCCTCTTCGTCAGGCAGATTGGTCTGCTGTTTTTCGAAAAGCACACGCCAGCCCGGTTCCATAATCTGCTTTCCCGTTGCCTTGAACTCTATCTTATCAACCTCGCCCATAACGGTAGTAGTGGCAAACTTGCAGTCGGGATAGAACACGGCAATGAAACGGCGCGCAATCATATCGTACACATGCTTTTCCATGTCCGAGAGGTTTGTGGGCGGCACGCCTGTCGGGATGATGGCATGGTGGTCGGTCACCTTGCTCGAATCGAACACCTTCTTGCTCTTCAGAAGTTTCTTGCCGCCCAGCGGAGCGATAAAACTCTGATAATCACGAAGTCCCGAAAGAATCTGTGGACACTTTGGGTAAATATCATCGCTCAGGAATGTAGTATCAACACGCGGATATGTTGTGAATTTCTTCTCGTAGAGCGACTGGATCAGTTGCAATGTCTGGTCGGCAGAATAGCCGAATTTCTTGTTGCACTCAACCTGAAGCGACGTAAGGTCGAACAATCGCGGAGGTGCTTCCGTTCCGTTCTTCTTCGACACATCGGTAACGGTAAACGGCGCGTTCTTCACCTTTTCAAGAAAGGCGAAACCCTCTTCCTTGCTCGTAAACTTGCCTTTTGTTGATGCAAAGATTACGTTGCGGTATTTAGTTGTCAGAACCCAATAAGGCTCTGGCACAAAGTTGTCTATTTCGTGCTGACGCTTTACGATTAGTGCCAGCGTAGGCGTCTGCACTCGTCCAATCGAAAGAACCTGCCTATTCTGTCCGTATTTTAAGGTGTAAAGACGAGTTGCATTCATACCCAAGACCCAGTCGCCAATGGCGCGACAGAGTCCGGCCTCGTAGAGCGACTGGTACACGGACTGGTCTTTCAGTTCCTTGAATCCGTCGCGTATAGCCTCTTCGGTCAGCGACGAAATCCACAGACGCTCTACAGGACATTTCGCCCCAGCCTTCTGCATCACCCATCGCTGAATCAGTTCACCTTCCTGCCCGGCATCGCCGCAGTTTATAATCTTTTCGGCATTCGACATCAGTTTCTCTATCACCGCGAACTGTTTCTCTATGCCCTTGTCAGCCTTCAGTTTTATGCCGAAACGTTGTGGAATCATGGGCAGACTGCTCAGAGTCCAATGCTTCCACATCGGTGTATATTCATGAGGTTCTTTCAACTCGCAGAGATGACCGAATGTCCACGTTACCTGATAGCCGTTTCCTTCAAGATAGCCATCGCGCTGCGACGTTGCTCCAAGCACATTGGCTATGTCCTTGGCAACACTCGGTTTCTCGGCAATACATACAATCATATTTGTTTATTCTTTTTTTGGAAGTGCAAAATTAACAAATTTTACTTACATAAAAGAGAATTGCCCCTTCTCCTCAATCTCCTTCGGAATAAATCCGCTGCGTATGCGCCACTCCTGCGGATACAGATTGTTGGCACGGTTTCCGATGTTCTTTACGAATCCCAGCGGATGATTCTTGTAGGTTACAAGAACATAGCCTCGCGGAGTTCCGTCGGGCATGGCAACTGCCTCCTTGCGCAGATATGCTATCGCCGACATATAGTCGAGTTCCACCGTCGGGAATGTGTCGCGATTAAGAGCCGTAGACAGAGCCAGAGCCACATCGGGCTGCCAGTCCCTGCCTTTCAGCGTGGCGAGTTCTATGCCAGCGTGCATCACGCTAAGTTCCTTGCTGAGACTATCATATACTTCAATGTATGCCGTCGGAAAAGCCACAGGCTGCTCGCCTCGCCACAAAAATTCAAAGTTGCCCGAAACATATTGTTTCAGTTCCTTCGGAAATGCAGGCTCGCTCTTCGGCTTCGCGTCCTTGCCTTTTTTCTTCTTTGCCGGTTTCTCATCCGGAATATCGTCCTCGGCATCCAAAGGCTTACGCATAAGGCAGAGGAAGAAGCCCTCGCCCTTTGTGATATGCGGCATAAAATGATACACATCATACGGCGTGCCAACGGTGTTGCCCTTTATGTTCCATTCGGATTTCGTTTCAACCTTCAGGACTTCCGCTCCAAGATTCTTAACAATCCACTCTACGTTGCCCTCATCTTCGAGAGCGTTGTATGTGCAGGTGCTGTAAACAAGCAGTCCGCCAGGTTTCAGGCATCGCCAGATGTCGTTTATTATACTTCGCTGAAGGCTCTCGCACTCGGCAACCTTAGCGGTGCTCCAATCCGAAACAGCCACCTCGTCCTTGCGGAACATTCCCTCGCCCGAGCAAGGCACGTCGGCAACGATTAGGTCGAACAGATGCACAAACTTTGAGAAATCGGCAGGATAGTTATTAGTAACTATGCAGAGCGGATGTCCCCACTTGGTAATATTTTCAGAAAGCACCTGAGCGCGCGGACGTATCGGCTCGTTGCTTACAAGCAGACTGCCTTCGGGCAGGGCTGCGCGAAGAAGCGTGCTCTTACCGCCGGGCGATGCGCAGAGGTCGAGCGCAACGACTGGTTTATCAACATACTGCTCAACAACTTGCGTCAGGAACATCGACGATGCCTCCTGAACATAATACGCGCCCGAATGTAGCAAAGGGTCGAACGTGAAAGGCGGTCGCGTTTCGAGATACATGCCATATTTCTCCGACCACGGCACAGCCTGTGCCGACAGTTCGCCAGTCCACTTTGCCGGATTGAGTCTTATGCTCACCGGCGATTCGGTGGCAAGCGCATCGGCGAGCGACTTATATTCGTCATCGCCTATAAGCCTGCGTGTATATAATTCAAAATCTTCTGGAATATTCATACTATTGGCAAAGATACAGCAATCCGAAAGCAGAACAAAATAAATCATACGATTTTTAGGCAAGCCGAAACTATACAAAACAAAAATAGACCCCTACATTCACATGCAAGAGCCTACTACAATCATAAATAAACTACCTAAAACTTACCTAAAACTAGTACAATAACTGTAATCTTTTCAATCCAAACTCAAAAGCTTTACCTTAAAATCACTATTTTACCCAATATAACTTTATAATATGAGTTCACTTCAATCAGTGATAGCCTCATCTTATTTGTCTTAATCCGACATCAACTTCAACAATTCAACTTATGTTTTCAACTCGCATCCGAGTCTGTTTTTATTATCACATTGCAAATATAAACACTAAAATTAAATTTAACAAATTTTTTAATAATTATTTTTTAGTATTTTTTAACTTTTTTTGAAACAAAATATCTAACTACTTAAATATCAGTATATTGCAAATTTTTAATTACAAAACCGCCATAACAACAAATGACTAAAATATTAACAAATGTGAAAAAATCCTAAAATATTTCACATTTTTTAACATTACAACCCTGTTTCAATATTAACACAATCGTACATATAGAACAAGTCTTTTTACCTTAAATATATAATGTATAAAGCAAAATTGCAAAAATTATATTACTTTTGCCTTCAATTAAAAAATCAAAACATTTAATGAAACAATATCTTGATCTTGTAAACAGAATACTGACCGAGGGCGTTGAGAAGGGCGACCGCACCGGAACGGGAACAATCAGCGTATTCGGCCATCAGATGCGGTTCAACCTCGAAGACGGATTTCCGCTCGTGACAACGAAGAAGGTTCATCTGAAATCGATAATCTACGAACTTCTGTGGTTTCTCAGAGGCGACACGAACGTAAAGTGGCTTCAGGAGCACGGCGTAAGAATATGGAACGAATGGGCCGATGAGAACGGAGACCTCGGACACGTCTACGGCTACCAGTGGCGCTCGTGGCCCGACTACAAAGGCGGATACATCGACCAGATTTCGGAAGTGATAGAGCAGATAAAGAACAACCCTAACTCGCGCCGACTTATAGTTAACGCATGGAACGTGGCTGACATCGACAACATGAACCTGCCGCCTTGCCACATGTTCTTCCAGTTCTACGTTGCCGACGGTAAACTGAGCCTGCAACTGTACCAGCGCAGTGCCGACACCTTCCTTGGCGTGCCGTTCAACATTGCATCGTATGCCCTTCTGCTTATGATGGTTGCTCAGGTTACAGGACTGAAGGCTGGTGAATTTGTCCACACGCTTGGCGATGCTCACATATACAACGACCACATCGAACAGATGAAGCTTCAGCTCTCGCGCGAGCCTCGCAAGCTGCCAACGATGAAGATAAATCCCGACGTGAAGAATATCTTCGACTTTAAGTTCGAGGATTTCGAACTCGAAGGCTACGACCCTCATCCGCACATCGCCGGAAAGGTTTCAGTTTAATAAATCAAGAAGAAAAATATGATTAACATAATTGTCGCAATAGCCCGCAACAACGCCATAGGCTACAAGAATCAACTGATATATCATCTGAGCAACGATCTTAAAAGATTCAAGGCTCTCACAACAGGGCATACCATAATAATGGGCCGAAAGACGTTCGAGTCGCTTCCGAAGGGCGCGCTGCCAAACCGCCGCAACATCGTTCTGTCAAGACAGAAGGACATTAAGTTTGCCGGTGCAGAGCATTTCACATCGTTCGAAGAGGCTCTGGACAACTGCAAGGGCGAAGAGGACATCTACATAATTGGCGGCGAGACGCTTTATCGCGAGGCCATGCCGATGGCAGACGCTATCTATGCCACCGAGGTTGACGACACTCCTGAGAATGCCGACGCCTTCTTTCCCGAGATTGACAAGAATGTTTGGGTAGTTAAAAACAGCGAGGCACACGAGACCGACGAGAAGCACGCACAGCGATACACGTTTGTTGACTATACAAGAAAATAAAAAAGCGTAGAACTTAATCTACGCTTTCATTTTCGTCGCTCTCAATATCCATGATTGGCATCTGTCGCTTAATTGCCTCGTGGAACGAGATAATGGTCTCGGAACGGGCAAGTCCCAGCGGCTGAAGTTTGTCGTGGATAATACTCAACAAATGATGATTGTTGCGAGCATATATCTTTATGAACATGTCATAGCCTCCAGTTGTAAAATGACACTCAACCACCTCCGGAATCTTGCGGAGAGCCTCTGTCACCTCATCGAACTGCTCAGGATCTTTTAGGTACAAGCCTATATATGCACAGGTTTCATAACCAATCTTCTCAGGGTCTATTAGGTACTGTGAACCTTTCAAAATTCCTAGGTTTACTAGTTTCTGAATACGCTGGTGGATGGCCGCTCCCGACACATCGCATGCTCGCGCCACCTCAAGGAATGGCACTCGTGCATTTTCTGCAATCATCCGCAGAATCTGCACATCCAACTTGTCAATCTGATGTTGTCCCATATTTTTTATTACTCTAAATAATTTTTGCAAATATAGTACAAAGTAGATTATAAATCGTAACTTTAGTTTAAAAAAGTAGTTATATTTTTACAAAATAAATACAAAATTAGTTACAAATGAAAAGATTTTTAATTTTCTCAGCTTTTTTTCTGGCGATGCAGGGCATTGTGGCACAGAGTTTTAGCGATTATTTCGAAGACAAGACGCTGAGAATAGACTATACCTTCAGCGGCAATCACGATTTGCAACATATCGAGGTGTCTGAACTGAAAAAATCGGACGGATGGTACGGCAGAAGGCACAATCTCGACTCTCTGCCACTACGCGGAAACGGTCAGATTTACATGAAGCACAAGGGCAAGGTTGTCTATGCCACTTCGTTCTCAAGCCTGTTTCAGGAATGGCTCACAACCGAGGAGAGCACAAAGGCTACAAAATCGTTCGAAAACACTTTTCTGCTGCCTTTTCCTAAGGAGGAGATGGACGTTACAATCTGTCTGACAAACACTCACAACAAGGTGGTTTCTGAACTCACCTATCACATCAACCCTAAGGATATCCTGATAAGGCAGATGAAGCCGAACAAGGAGCAGAAAACAAGATATATCCACAAGGGCGGCGACCCGAAGGAGTGCATTGACGTTGTGATTGTTGCCGAGGGATATACCGAAAGCGAGCTCGAGACGTTCTTCAAGGATGCCGAGATTGCCACAGAATCGCTCTTTGCACACGCGCCTTTCTCGGCAAACAAGAGTAAGTTCAACATTCTGGCGGTAGGCGCGGTTTCTAAAGACAGCGGCGTGAGCATTCCGCGTTTGGGACAATGGAAGAACACGGCTCTGTCATCGCATTTCAGCACGTTCTATTCTGACAGGTATCTTACTACCCTGCACCTGAAGGACTTGCACGACGTTCTTGCCGGTTTGCCATACGAGCACATCATCATTCTTGCAAATACCGACGAATACGGCGGCGGCGGAATATACAACTCGTACACTCTTACAACGGCGCATCACGAGCAGTTCAGACCTGTTGTGGTTCATGAATTTGGACACAGTTTCGGCGGTCTGGCCGACGAGTATTTCTACGACGACCAGTACGAGACTCAATATCCATCGGACACCGAGCCATGGGAGCCAAACCTTACAACTCTTGTTGATTTCGACAGCAAATGGAAAGACATGCTGCCTAAGAAGACGAAGATTCCAACCCCTATCCCACCGTTAGACACCGAAGATAATCTGATGAAGAAGATAGGCGTGTACGAGGGCGGCGGATACCAGTCAAAAGGCGTTTACCGTCCGTTCTACACCTGCCGAATGAAGGTGAACGAGGTGAGCCGCTTCTGCGATGTGTGCCAAAGGGCAATGCAGAGGCTCATCGACTTCTACACAAAATAAAAATCAGAGAATCATTGACACAATAGGTATCGTTATCATCGACAGCAATGTGGTGATAAAGGTACCTTGTGCCATTACGGTCTCGTCTCTGCCGTACTTAAAACAGAGCATCGTGCCGAACGAGGCAACGGGCATGGCGGTTATCATCGTGTTGATGCTGATGATACGGTCGTCGAACAAGCCCGAAAAGCGGAACAGATACATAACGAATAGCGGCAGGATGAAAAGGCGGAACGCCGACATCAGGAATATCTTAGGACCGCCGGTCATGTGTTTCAGCGGAATCTGCGAGATGCTGTAGCCAATTATCAACAGCGAGCCGGGAACGGTTATGTTGCCTATTAGCGTGAACGGCTGCGCTATTACATGAGGCACTCTGATGGCAAAAGCCACGATTATCACGCTTATGTACGTTCCTATCATCGCCGGAGAATAGAAACGCTTCCACTGGAACTTACCTTCTGACTTGCCTGCAATAAACTGAACGCCCCAGATAAACACGCAAAAGGTATTTGCCACATTCAGAATACTTGCATAGAATACGGCCTCTGCACCGAACATCGATGCCACAACGGGATAGCCTATGAAGCCCACGTTTCCGAAGGCAAGCATAAAACTGAACAGTCCTTCCTCCTCGCCCACATTGAAGAGGCGCGGCAGATAGGCTGCTATGACAAGCAGCACGATATACGTTATTATGCCGACAACCATCAGCGGAACGATTAGTTCACGATTTGGCAGATTGTCGCCCATAGTGCTGGCAATGATAAGGCACGGACAAGTAAGGTTGATAATAAGGCTCGCCATCTTCTTGCTCAATGTCTGGTCGAACAACTTAGCCTTGCCGCTTATGTATCCGGCAATAACCACGGCAAACAGCATAGCCATCTGCTCGAGAATAACTGTAAAATCCATCGTGTTACCCAATAAAAATTGTGCAAAGTTAAACTAAAAAAGCATTATGCTGAAGTTTTTAGGGGCTTTATTGATGATTGCGAAGAAAGATAGGGATTAAAAGTTGAATTGCAAATCCTGCTGAACCGAACAATTTATACGCGAATTCGGGGTAACGAAATACGTTTTTCTGTATATGAATCAGATTTTAAGGAAAGACGTTTTCTGAGTTTTGCTATTCGAACAAATTGCACTATGTAAAAATATACAGATATAAAATGAATCATCATGCAGAAAGATAACAAAAAGTCCCTTTCTTGGCAGGTGGATAGTAAGGGGGTAGCAAGGGGATAGCAAGGGGATAGCAAGATGGTAGCAAGGGGGTAGATTCTTCTTAGGTTCGAGGAAGGTATATTAATGCATCAACTTGGTAAAAGAAACTCCATTTTCCTATATCATGAAATGATTATTCGGAATGACGCTGAAAGCGTCACCTCTCAGTAACCGCAGTATCCGTAGGATCTACTGACTAAAATAACTAGAACATCATCGACCTTGAAAGTGGTTGCCCATTGTGACAGATGGATATCCTACACCACGTAAGTGAACTTACAACTTTCTCTACAGTATTCTTCATCTCACGTCAATACTTTTGAAAAATGCCATAAAAGCCTGTGCGATAGAATTCGTGAAAGAAGGAAAATTTTCGCCGCCGACGGTTGTTGTTCAAAAGAATAAGCTATATAGCCATAGTCGTATTATTGAGATTTGTAGTGCTCTTTATTTGATTGGGGAAGACAACAAAGCTTGTGTCGATTTCATTAAAGAGGTTTTTGCGAAGCCATTTGCTAATACCGAGGAAAGTACTATTTTGAAAAAGTTAAGTGTTCCAAATAGAATGCTGGAAATAATAGATACTTATTGGGAAGCTCAGGGTATAAAAGTGGAAAAAACAAGGCTTTTCCCCAAAAAGTAAGTAAATTCTTTGGTGACTCGAAAATTATTCGTACCTTTGCATCACTAGAACCCGCCAAGCCTCTCAACGATGCTCAAATGTGCGGGTCGTTTTATTTTTATACAATGAACTACAGATTACCATTTCAGAAATCATATACCAATGCGCATGACCTTGTTAGGTTATTGCAGTCACGTGGTTTGACGGTTACAGATACTGCCAAGGCTGAAAGTTACCTTGAGTATATAGGCTATTATCGTTTGTCTGCCTATATGTATCCATTATTGCAGATGCCGAAGAATCAGCACCGCTATAAGCCCAATACGTCCTTTAATCAGGTTATGATGCTCTATCGCTTTGATAAGAAGTTGCGTCTGCTTATCTTCAATGAGATTGAAAAGATAGAAGTTGCTGTTCGCAGTGCTATAGTCAATACTGGCAGTGAGATGACAAATGACCCATTTTGGATGACAGATAGTCGCAACTTTATCGATGCAGGAAAGTTCAGGCATACTATGGACCTGATAGATGCAGAGTTACATCGCTCACGGGAGGATTTCATCGACCATTTCAAACAAACATATTCAGATACCTATCCTCCTGCATGGATTCTGGCAGAAGTGCTTCCTTTCGGTGTCCTCACCAATATATATAGCAATATTCGGGTTCCTCGGATAAAGAAACGCATAGCCCAGAAGTTTGGCCTGCAAGTTGCTCCTTTTCAATCATGGCTTACAATTGTTGCTTTGACTCGTAACTCATGTTGCCATCATGCACGTGTTTGGAACAAACAGAACACAATCCGTCCTATGATGCCTAATCGCATGACTGGACGTTGGATTTCCCTGCCTACAGATCCGCTTCGCATCTATTTCAATCTGTGTATCATCAAATACTTTTTGGATGTCATTTCGCCTCAGAATGATATGAAAGTTAAGATTGATACGCTGCTTGCGAATTATCCTGATATAGATATTGCAGCAATGGACTTTCCACAAGGATGGGAGAATGAGCCCGTATGGCAATAGGATAATGTATGTACCTGCGGGTTCTAATTCGTAAATGTAAATGCCACAGCGATTCTCATCGCCATGGCACATCCTAAAATCATTTCTTTTGGCCTTTACAATCGCTACGATTGCTTCTAATATGAGCAGGTACGTGGATGACCTCTTGCCGTCCTGTACTCGATCATAGGCAGGAATGCGATTGAACTTCTTCTTAGGTTCGAGGAAGGTATATTAATGCATCAACTTGGTATAAGAAACTCCATTTTCCTATATCATGAAATGATTATTCGGAATGACGCAGAAAGCGTCACCTCTCAGTAACCGCAGTATCCGTAGGATCTACTGACTAAAATAAATAGAACATCATCGACCTTGAAAGTGGTTGCCCATTGTGACAGATGGATATCCTACATCACGTAAGTGAACTTACAACTTTCTCCACAGTATTCTTCATCTCACGTCAATACTTTTGAAAAATGCAGTATGGCTCTTCAATCAAAAAAACTTTATCAATTACACAAATCTGATATTTAGCATTAGGAAACATAAGACATTGCCCATCTGTATCAAAAGATATTCGTTTACTTTTTATCGGAACAGGACATGCTCTTATCGCTTTAAATTTAAAATTTCTATCAGACTTTTTCAATATTTCTATTACCTTACCTATAGTGATTTTTTCTTCTCGACCAAGTTTCTTAGCCCGTTTTTCCAAATAAGAACAAGCTTTTTGAATATATTCCTTATGTTCTCGTAGCGATACTAAATCCAGATATTCAGTTGAATGATAATCATACGCAGATTTGGTTATTATGTAACTTCCTGAATAATGAATATTCCCCCACCAATGTGCATCATCAATATTATTATCCCAAAAGTAATAACCTTTCCCGAGCCATTCATCATCCTTATCGGCAAGTGTAGGTCCTGTATATTTTGTTTTGTCACAATAAGCTGACGCTTGATATAAATCTCTTGACAGCATGACCGTTACTTTACACGCACATTCTTTTTCAACAAATCTTTCAATCCCGTCAAATTCATTGTAGGCAAAACAATCGGCTTAATATTTGCCTGCAAAGTAACATTGCTTACAAAAGCGCGAACATAAGGAAAAACAATTGCTAAAGAGTTTGTATAAAAATAGTCTGGAATATCTTCTATAGAAGACACATTCTTAAACTCAAACATAGAAACACAATGAATTTCAAGTACATTTTGCTCTTCCTCTGACTTGCCAGAAATCATTGAGGCAAAGAATAAAAATTCCAAAGCAAAAGTCTTGTCTGCCAAGTTTAATATTCCAGAAGGCAATATGTTTAATTTAAATTCATTCCCCTGAAAAGCAGAAAAATCCATTATGACTTTGTCAAAGCGGTAACTCTTAAAGGAAAAAGCGGCTGTCTCTATCATAATCGTTATGCTGCAAGAAATAGATTTGGATTACCTTTTATTTCAGTTGTCTCTCCATCATAAACGAATATATACGGACTGTCTGTATTCTCATCTACTAAATCCATATATTCTTCCACAGTTGGTCCGACATTACCATAAGGGCGCACTTCATCAAGGAGGCGACCGAAATCCTCGTCTGACATCTGCTCCATTGCAGCCAAAAAATCTTCAATCATGGTTTTATCGTTATTATGTGTAAATATTTGGTGCAAATATAATACATTTAATCTACAAATGTAATTTTTTTCCTAAAAACAGAACTAATCATGTTAAAACAATATAATACTGACTAAACAAAATCGGTCGTTAGAGAGAGTTGAAAGTTGAGAGTTGAAAATTGAAAATTTAGGGAGGGAGTAGCGCCCAAGGTACGTCCAAGACATCATCATACCACAATACAGTTTTCTCTAAAACTGACCTAATTATTATACTGACTACAATAGAAAGCAACAAAAAAAGGTGCATCTCTATAAAAGAAATACACCTTCACTTTTCAATTATTTCAAATATCTCTTAATCATGAAGAGTTACAGTTCCCGGATATGAGCCATATGAACCGCCAGAAAAACTCCATTCACCTGTGAATGTAAACACCTTTTTCTCTGCATCAAAAACACATCCAACAACACCCTCTTTCTCATTTACCGTATAGTCTGGAGCCCAAGACAGAACAGCGCCAGCATCATTCTTAATCTTTGTGCTGTACTTTGTCTCTGCAAACTTCACATTTGACTTTTCATCAATAGAGAATGAAATGTGAACGCCGGTATCCCAAACATTGTAAACACGATACTGTTTCAAAGTTTCAGAATATTGCATTTCTGTCTCAAAATCCTTCTCATACCATGCACTTAATACTGTACATTTGCTGTAGAACTTCCAATCCTCTTTCTGAACATGAGCAACATAGTTGATTGTACCATTCTGATTTACAACATAAGGATTAACCACATCAGGATCCAATGCCAAGCCAAGGCGATAGTCAACAAAAGGCTCTGCATTACGAATTGTAACCTTTACAGTCGTTGTGTTACTACCTTTTGCAAATGTTGCAGTTGCAGGAACATCAAAGACATTGTTTAAATCATCAACCTTACGAAGGTTTACAGTCAGTTCGTCTGACGCATCTGCTCTTGAAAGTTCAACATTGAACTCTGATTCAGTAAGAGGCAAACTTACATTAGCATTCTGAGCACTTGGGAAATACACTGAAGGTGTACCACTAGCAACAGGTTCTGCACAATCGTATGACTCCGTGCTACATGAAGTAATTCCTGCAGCAAACAATGCAGCAAAAATTACAGATGATATTTTATTCAAAATTTTCATGTTTCAATTATTAATCAGTTACACCATCAGTTAAGTTAGGATTCTGCATAGATTTTGGAGCTGCACCACCTTCGTTCTGAACAATAGAAGAGTTTGCATTAATCTCATTCTGTGGGATACGAAGAAGCAACCAAGCATCGCCTGCTGCGACATTAAAGCAGAAAGCATCAGGCCAATTCTCTGTATTTGTACCATGGAAACGTACAATAGGCTTGTTCAAACGCATAATGTCAGACATTGAGAAGCCTTCACCCCACAACTCGACACGACGCTGGAACCATACTTCGTTTTGCATATCTTCTGCTGATGCAGCCTTGCAAGAATACTCTGGGTCGCGGTATGTCTTGACAAAATCTTCAAGAACAGCCTTACCTTCTGCAATCTTTCCTGACATTGCAAGACCCTCTGCCTTGATAAGAATCATCTCCTCGGCACGCATCAAAGGCCAGTCGCTGTCATTTGTAGAACTACCAATACCGCTGTACATTCCGAACTTCACATTTGTATAAGGTAAAAACTTAACCTTTTCAGAGAATGTATAAGTAGCGATAGCGTCACCTGTTATTCTCTCGTTTGTTGTTGTGTTAACCCAAACTGCATCCTTCAGGTTGTCTGAATGAAGTTTCTCGTCAACCCACCATCCCTTACGAACATCTGATGCAGGGATTTTATTGTAAAGCAGAGTATTGATACGTTTGTAAACACCAGTCCCAGCAGTATAACCATGAGAACTGAATGAACCAAGCTGCGAATCGCTTGTTGGATATGCCTTAACTGTATTTTTGTCAATATCGATAGCCCAAATCCAATTGTGGTCGGCACGATTGTAGAAAGATGGAGCAGAAACCTCCTCGCGTGTATATGGAGTATATCCCTCAAGAGCCTTTTCAGCATCAGCAGCAGCCTCAGCATACTTGCCCATATAAAGGTTTGCTCTTGCACGCAATCCGTAAGCGACATTTTTGTTTACACGAGTATTGTCTCCGTTGCGGTCAAAATCAGCAAGGAGTTCAATCGCGCTATTAAGATCGTTCATAATCTGCTCATAAACTTCCTTTACAGTAGCACGAGGATTATGTCCGAAATCTGTTGTTGCCTCTGTTACAATAGGTACACATGGCTTGTCAGCACTTATCTGATAGTTAAACTGATAGTATGGTACAAGGCTCAAATAATCGAAAGCACGTACTGCCTTAGCCTGACCCAAAACCTGCAAACTTGCCTTGTCTGTGGTTGCAGGGTCAATAGTTGCAATCAAATCGTTTGCATATTTAATCTGATTGTAGAATACAGCATAACGCTCAAAACAACTTGCGTAGGTATAGTTACGGTCTGTCAGGTCTGCAGCAGCAGAGAACCAATTATAACCGCTATTGTCACATACCATATCCGCACCATTGCTATCCTGCTGTATACAGATTGTCGGATAACCACCATCATCAGCTCTTGTTGAATTAGGTCGTGCAGCATAAGACTTGCCAAGATAGTTGTACATACCAACCAAGGCAGACTCAGAACGTGTTGATATAGCAGCATTAGTCTCAGTAATCTGTCCTTCGGTTACATAGCGACCCTCAGACTCTGTATCCAAGCCTGCGCATCCAGTAAAGGCAACAGATGTTGCCAATACAGAAAAAGCATATATATATTTTTTCATATAAATACTATTTTATTTAATTAGAATGAAAGTGACAAACCTGCGGTAAACGTACGCATAGAAGAGTACGAAGAAGAACCAACACCGCTACCAGATGTTGAACCACCAGTAGCAAGACTGTATCGTGGATCAAGTCCCTGACGACGTGTAATAACTCCGAGGTTATCACCTGCAACATAAACACGCAAAGAGTTAAGATGGCAAGCCATCATCCACTTCTTTGGCAATGTATAGCCTATAGTTACATTATTAAAGCTCAAATAGTCTGCACCTGTAATAAATCTATCAGAATCAAGCTGATAGCAATCGTCAGCAGAACTCAAGCGAGGTACATTTGTATAACGGTTCTCTGGAGTCCAAGCGTTACGGATATCAACTGACCAGTTATTACCCTGCATACCGCTGCCACCGTTGTGCATGAATGCCTGATATGTACCATCGTAAATCTTACCGCCAATCTGGTATGACATCTGAAGTCCGAAATCCAGATTCTTGTATCTCAAAGTAGTACCAATACCACCATATACCTTAGGCAAAGTTGAGCCCAAATCTATCTGCTTAGCATTTTCATATTCTGTTGTAGTCTCCTTCTTTGTCTCATCTTTATAATAAAGAGCAAGACCTGTTTCTGGGTCAACACCAGCGTAAGATCTGAGATAAATCTCGTAGATAGAGCCACCCTCCTTCAAAATTCGGCTTGTCTGCTTGATTCCCTCTTCCTTTACAGCATCATAGAGTTTTGTAATCTTGTTAGTGTAATGAGTTGCATTGAAATTTACATTCCACTCAAAATCATTAGTTCTGTAAATTACACCTGTCAAATCCAACTCGATACCGCGGTTAAGGATTGCACCAACATTCTGTGGAATAGAACCTGTTACAATACCTGATGATATTGGAACTGGCACATTGTAAAGCAAGTCGTCGGTTGCACGACGGAAGAATTCAACGCTACCATTCAGTCTTCTGCCCAACAATTCAAAGTCAACACCAATGTTAAGAGAGTATGAAGTCTCCCAAGTCAGCTCCTTGTTGCCCTTATATTTAAGGTTTGTAGCATACATACCATTAGAATATGTTACATCATACTGATCAAGATATGCGTAATAGTTTTCTTCGCTAGATCCCTTCAGTAAATGGTCGTTACCTTGTATACCCCAGCTGGCTTTCAACTTCAACATATCTACTCCCTTAATGTCGTTCAAGAAGCCCTCCTTTGTAATAAGCCATGCAGCACCAACACTTCCGAAGTTACCCCATCTGTGATCTGGAGCAAAACGTGAAGATGCATCGCGACGATATGAAGCGTTAAGGAAATACTTGCCATCGTAGTTATACTGAACACGAGTAAGCACACCCTTTGTTACATAATTATCTGTATAAGACTTCATTAACTTAGAATCGCTACCAACCGCATTGTTCAACTCTGCAATGAACGGATTATAAAGATGGTCGTTCTGTGCATAGAATACCTGATTCTTCAAACTATACTGTTCGTAACCTGCAAGGATATTGAAATCATGTTTATCTGCAAAAGTGTGAGAATACTCAGCAAGCAACTGGCTGTTTACACCAATCTTTCTTACATGTTCAACATAAGCCAGACCGTCAGTTGACGAGCTGCTACCAAATGTGCTGTAAAGTTCAGTATCTCTATTGTTCTGCACGTTAACACCTACATTCGCAGTAATATTCAAACCTTCAACAGGAGTAAGAACTGCATAGAACTTACCTGTGAAATTATCAATATAATTATGATACTGATTGTAATCTATATCGCGTGCAGCATTACCAACAAATCCCGGACGAGAGAAACCAGTATTCTTACCGTCATCGTATACAGCCTTGCCGACTGCATTATTTATCTTGATTGAACCGTCAGCATTGCGAACATATATAGGATAAATTGGAGCAATAGAGTTAGCTACATAGAACAAGTTTCCAGACGAGCCCCAATCATCACCGTCCTGTCCATCAGGAGACTGTGAGTCAGAATGAGAGTATGAAAGGTTTGTACCCATCTTAAAGAACTTCTTAGCCTGATAATCAACCTTTGCACGACCTGAATAACGTGTGAATGCAGAGTTTTTGATAAGACCAGAATCATTCAGATAACCCAAACTTGCATAGTAACTGAGGTTGCCGCTCTTACCTGAAACATTGAAATTGTACTCCTGACGGAAGTTATTGCCGAAAAGTTCGTCGTACCAGTCAGTTGGCTGATAGTAATATGTACCATCAGAATATCCTGCTGTAGCATTTGGATTAAGCTTGAAATTCTCGCCTACAAGATACTCGCCCTCTGGAACTGTAAATACCTGATAGCCAAGACCACCGTTCTTTGAGTCAAGAAGATTCTTGCGTGCATAGTTATGAGAATCAGCAGCAGAAGCGCCATTATAGAACTGAGAGTTGTAAAGAGCCTTGTACATTGTCTCATAGTATTCAGCAGCACCAAGAACCTTGTACTGAGGAACACAACGTGAGTTTGAACCCCACTTTGCATCGAAGTTAATCTTAGCCTCGCCGTTCTTACCATCCTTTGTTGTGATAAGGATAACGCCGTTAGCACCACGAGCACCATAAATAGCGTTTGCAGAAGCATCCTTCAACACGCTCATGCTCTGAATATCGTTAGGGTTGATATTTGACAACTCGCCATCGTAAGGAACACCATCAACAACATACAATGGTGCATTACTTGAACTCAAAGAACCGATACCACGGATACGTATTGTAGCAGACTTACCCGGCTGTCCGTTTGAAGAAGTTGTCTGCACACCAGCAACCTGACCAGTAAGAGCGTTTGATACGTTTGAAACGACACGCTGCGAAATCTTCTCTGCACCAACCGATGCCGCAGAACCAGTAAAGGCAGACTTCTTGGCTGTACCGTATGCAACAACCATTACCTCGTCCAAAGCCTTAGAATCAGACTTCAGAACAACTTTTACGTTACTCTTAATTGCTACTGTCTCGGTCATCATACCAATGTAAGACACCTGCAAGTTCTTAGCAGACTTTGGAAGTCCAGAAAGAGCGAACTTACCATTTACATCAGTTACAGTACCCAACTGTGTACCAACAACCAAAACAGAAGCGCCCACTACGGGTTGCCCATCCTCTTCAGAAATTACAGTTCCTGTAACATTTGAGGTCTGAGCAGTTACTGTGCCTACTGCAAAAATAAAGCAAGCCAATAACAGCATTAATTTTTCTCTCATAAAATCTCTCCTAAAAAAATAACTATACTTGTTTATTATATCTTAATTTTTACATCTAATTTACACCTTTCATTTTGAAATCAGAAACGCTTTCTGACTTACACTTTGCAAAGATATGTATATTTTTTGCATTTCTACAAAAATATGTAAGAAAAATATGCTAAAAAACTACATTTTTTTATTTATACCATAATTATGGTATCAAAAATCATAAATATGCGGTAAAAATTCGTTCTTTTCCGCACTGGTACAAAAAAAGAGGCTCACGAATGAGCCTCTCTATATAAAGCATTCTGATTCAGATTACTTTGTTACGATAACCAAGTACTTAGAAATGCTCCAGAACTTAGCCTGGTTAGTGATAGTAAGAACATACTCCTTGTTACCATTCTTCTCAAGAGTATATGAGTCAGATGGGTGGCTTGTCATGATAGTAGCCTTCTTAGAGTTAGTCTGGATAGTTGTAATCTTACGAAGGTCGCCCTTAGTGAAGAATGAGTTGTTGAAGTCGCCGTTCTTCAAAACGTCGCCGCTCTTAAGGATGTTGTTCTGCTTCAAAGTCTTCTTGTTAGCAAGAACATAGTAAACTGTGTTCAATGAAGCATCCTGATCAGCCATTGTCTTCTCGTTAGCTGCCTTAGTAGCCTGAAGGTCTGCAACGTTTGAGTTAAGGTTAGCTACAGTCTGGTCAAGCTCAGCGATTCTGATGTTCTTCTGCTCAAGCTCAGCCTGAAGCTGCTTAATCTGCTCTTCCTTCTCCTCAAGCTGCTTAGTAAGCTGCTCGATAGTCTCCTTCAACTTAGTTGAGTTGTAAGAGCTGTTGCGAAGACGAGCCTTAAGGTTAGCAATCTCCTTGCGGTTCTGCTCCATCTTCTCTGCGATGAACTTGATGTTCTCAGAGATCTTTGCCTTGTTGTTGCCCTCAGCACCCTTAGCAAGGTCTACACGGCCCTCAGCCTCGTTAATCTGACGGAAACCTTCCTGAATATCGTTGAATGTGCCCATCAACTCGTCAAGTTCAGCATCCTTACTTGCAACAACCTGTGCCAATGAGTCCTTCTGCTGGTTGCTTCTTTCCAACTCTTTCTTGTTACAAGCTACAAACATAGTCGCACATAGTGCAAACAAAACTACTTTTTTCATACTTTTGTACTTTTAATTTAAATATTATTAATGTTATTCTTATATTTCTTGCTTTTTCGCTCTTCTTTTTGGAGTTCCTTTTGGTGTTCCTTCTCCTCTTTGGCGTCGATGCCTGCAAGCACTATCACAATCTCGCCCTTGGGCTCTGTCTCGGTAAAGTGCTGTATCACCTCTGCCAGTGTGCCGCGAACGCTTTCCTCGTGTACCTTCGAAATCTCACGGCACACGCTTACTTGCCTCTCGGCGCCGAAATATTCAACGAATTGCGTCAGGGTCTTGACCAATCTGTAAGGCGACTCGTAAAATATCATTGTCCTCGACTCTTGCTTTAATGCTTCGAGGCGCGTTGCCCTTCCCTTTTTCTGCGGAAGGAATCCTTCGAAGCAGAATCGTTCGTCGGGCAGTCCCGAACTTACCAGCGCCGGAACGAAGGCTGTGGCTCCCGGCAGAGTCTGAACCTCGATGCCGTTTCGCACACATTCGCGTACCAGCAGAAAGCCGGGGTCGGAAATGGCGGGAGTACCGGCATCGGATATAAGCGCAACGGTCTCGCCTGCCTTTATCCTTCTTACGATGCTCTCGGTTGTCTGGTGTTCATTGAACTTGTGGTGCGACTGCATGGCATTCTTTATCTCGTAATGCTTAAGCAGTATTCCCGATGTACGGGTGTCCTCAGCAAGTATCAAATCAGCCTCTTTTAGTACCCTGATAGCTCTGAAGGTCATATCCTCCATATTTCCTACCGGAGTAGGTACAACAAACAATTTTCCCATCGCCTATTTCGTTAAACCGCTGCAAATATATACATAAAGTTGAATACTTCATAAAAACTACAGATTTTTTAACACTTGTTTAGTATTTTGGGCGCATTTTTAAAGAAAGTTTACAATTCAACTCCTTTTTTTAAAGTATTTTTGCATTTGATAAAAAATATTTAAAACGCTTATGTTCGACAAAAAAATCACGTTCGACAGTTTCATCCGAGGATGTATTTCGGCTCTTATCCTGATACTATTGTATGTCTTGTTCAAGAGCATTAAGGGTGCGCTACTTCCGTTCTTCATTGCATGGCTTCTTGCATATATGCTCTACCCTCTCGTTTCGTTCTTTCAGTACAAGTGCAGACTGAAGAGCAGGACGGTGAGCATCTTTGTGTCAATAGCGGTAGTAATAGGCGTGCTTACGGGTCTGCTGGTGCTTACCATTCCGTCGCTCAGCAAGGAGTGCGCAATATTTGTGCAGATTGCCGAGAAATTCATAACGCAAGAGGCTGAGATGGCGCAGACGCCGGGAACAGTACCGTATATAATCAGCAACTATCTTAACGATATGGACTTGCAGCAGTATGTAAACGGCGAGGCTTTCACCAATACGCTGAAAGAAACTCTGCCCGAGGTGTGGGACTTGTTTCTGGGTACTGCCAACGTGGTGATGAGTATATTCACATTATTTATAATATTACTATATATGTTTTTCATCCTGCTCGACTACGAGACTTTTTCGGAGGGCTGGGTGAATCTTGTGCCGTTTAAGCACCGCCAGATGGTAAGCACGCTTGTTAGCGACGTGGAGAAGGGCATGAACAGTTATTTCCGCGGTCAGGCAACGGTGGCTTTCTTTGTGGGCGTGCTGTTCTGCATCGGGTTCAGCATCATCGACTTTCCGCTGGCTATACTTTTGGGAGTTATCATCGGAATACTGAACCTTGTGCCTTACATGCAGCTTATAGCCTTTATACCAACCATTCTGCTGGCTCTGATAAAAAGCGCGAGCACGGGCGAGAACTTCTGGTACATCCTTGGCATGGCGCTGGTGGTGTTTGCCGTGGTGCAGATTATTCAGGACGCAATACTTACGCCGCGAATAATGGGCAAGATTACAGGTCTGAATCCTGCGGTAATCCTGCTGTCGCTCTCTGTCTGGGGCAGTCTGCTTGGCATACTTGGAATGATTATCGCCCTGCCGTTCACCACTCTCCTGCTGTCGTACTACAGGCGTTACATCGAGTTGAACGAACGGAAACAAAAGGTTAAGGCTTGGCGGGAAGGCAAGAAGAATTCATAATTCAGAATTGACAATGGACAGTTGACAATTGGAGAATTCATAATTCATAATTCAAAATTCATAATTGATAATTGCTACTGGTGCGATAAAATTCGGCAGAACATAAGAGGGTTTCGGTAGCAAGCAAACGGATTTCTAGCGGCAAATTCGGCTTAACGATAGCGATTATTGCCAGACGCCTTCGGGTGTATTTTATTGTATTCGTGCTTTCGGCTTTTAAATATAAGCGAAGAAAAGAGTTTTCTTTCGAAAAAAGTCATAAAAAGCGGTATAAAATCTATTTTTTCTTGCAAACATTTGGCTATTTCGTTTTTTTGCCCTATATTTGCACTCGCTTTCGAGCAGTAAGGTTTGATCCGCTAGCTCAGCAGGTAGAGCACAACACTTTTAATGTTGGGGTCTTGGGTTCGAACCCCAAGCGGATCACCCACAGAAAGGACTTCTTTTTGAAGTCCTTTTTTGTTTTTGTACACTTCTAGTCGCATAGCGACAAGATGTTATGAATAAGAACTGATGCTTTCGAACAAAATACTTTTTTCCGCGGTGGGAATTCTTGCATCCCTTCGGCTTCGCATAACTTGTTTTTCAGCGGTGGGAATTACAAATTCCCTTTTTTCCTAAAAGCCGAATTCGGAAATTCGGCTTAACGGTAAGGTTTCGATAGCAAGCGAACTAAGTTCGAGCGGCAATAACGATTTACGTTTTTTTACTATTGTATAACAAATTACAATCCATTACAAGACATAAAAAAAGAGTGCCGTTCTCACGACACTCTTCTTTTTTTGATGTTATCTATTATTTAATAACCCGGATTCTGCCAGAAAGACTCAGAAGCAGTTGTGTACTGTAGAACACCATTTGCATCTTGTGTCACAGAAACATTACCCTTATTTTTTACTGCATCAAACTCTGTTGCAGGGATTGGACGATAATAATGCTTAAGAGCAATATTTGCTGATGCCTGAGCGTTATACTTCTTAACATGGTCGATAAGAGTATGTGTACGCTTCAAGTCGAACCAACGCTGGAACTCACCGCAAAGTTCGATTGCACGCTCACGAAGGATAGTCTCAATATCAACGCTTGACTCGCCATATACTGCCTGAAGCGAGTTGTCCTGACCTGAAATTGCACGAGCACTACGAAGAGCGTTAATTGTCTCCAATGCAGCAGAAGCGTTTCCAGTCTGGAGTTCAGCCTCAGCCTTAATCAAATACATCTCGGCAAGACGAAGAACCATAATGTCACGATAAGAAATATCGTATGTCATGTAATTTGGATCAAGCTGGTCATCAAGGAACTTCTTGATACCCGGATAAGAACGACGACCTTCAATCTTAGCATCGTTATAACGACTATCTCCGTAAACATCAGAAACTTCTTTCTTACCTTCTGTTGGAAGGGCTGTAGCTACATCACCAGATGTGTAAACTGGAATATCGCCACCGAATGCAAACTGCAAGCGATACTTGTTCTTAGCCTCAGCTTGAAGAGCTTTACCTTCTGGAGAATCGCCATCAAGGATAGAGTAAAGGATTGCATAACCACCACCATTGAAGTAGTTACCATCTTCCTTGTAAGCATCGTCATAAGACTTGAACTCCTGCTTAACCATATCTGGATAATTGGTAGCATTATAAGCCAACTCCTTAGGGATATTGTAATGAGTCAGCAATGTTCCGTTATATCTCTGGTCTGTTGTCTTGATTTTATCAAGTTCTTTCCAAAGATACAAAGAAGGCAAATAACGAGTAAAGCCACGTCCGTATGGAGAATAGTAGGCAGAGCAATCGATTGAAAGTTGAGTTGTCTCAAGGAGTAATTTGCCACTATTTTTTTCAACATAATTATTACCATCCTTCTTCTCATACTCACCCTTCTTTGCTATCAAAGCACCAGACTTGCTATAGATGTCGCCATTCTCATCCATATAAGAGCCATCAGTTCCAAGCAAGTATCCATTCTCGTTTCTCTGCAAATATGGCATACCTGCATTTGCAGAACCTGTGATACGCTGGAATACAGTAGTGATTTTATTACCAGAACCACCAAGGTCTGAACAACCGTTATTCCAAAGAGATACAAACATAAGGTTCATGGCACTACCTCCGTTGCTTCCATACCCCTTACGAGTTAACAGAGAATTAAATTGTCCTTCTCCGTTTTCTGCAAAACGATAAGGAACGCAATTGTCATAACCGCTACTCAATACGTTGTTATAATGAACTGCAAACAAGTTCTCCTTATTGTCTCCTGCCTCTTCGTTATTCATGTTCCAAGTGTCGGTGTAACGAGAGTAGAAAGAAGCACCAGAATTTGAAATTACATCCTGAGCTGCATTCAACGCCTCTGCATACAAATCTCCATAACCCTCGACAGAATTCTTCCCAAGCCATGATGCAGCATACAATGCTACACGGGCATATAACGCCTCTGCAGAATAGTAGTTTGCACGACCTTCGCCTGTTGCAGCCTTGCTTGATGTAACACCAGCAGCCTTAAAGTTCTCCATTGACTTTTTCAAGTCGTCAAGAATGTTCTTGTAAACTACGGCCTCAGGAACACGAGTCAAATTAGTTTTTATCTCAGTAAATGGTTCGCTGTTGTACGGAATAGGTCCCCACAGGGCAACCATCTGTGAGTAGTAGAGAGCACGAAGAAAATAAGCATCGCCCAAATATGCTGTTTTTTTCTGTTCCTTGAGCACAGAACACAAAGGAACATACTTCAAAGTATTGTTACAAACATCCACTCCAGCATAGAACAGCTCCCAATACTGATCAAGACAATGGTTGTCATTTACCGCATTTGTACCAGATTTAGACTCAAATCCATAACACTCTGAGGTCAAATTGTATGAAAGCATTGACTTCTGCTTGTTATCATAGCCGTAGTAGAACAAGTCGGAACCCATTTCAGAAAGGCCCAACGACGGTTCTTTGCCCCACCAGCCACGGCTATAGGCATAAGCAGAATTCACAAGCCCTTCGATACCAGTCTCAGTCTGATAAGTCAAGTCCGCTGTTTCACCCGTTTTGTTGTCTTCTTCCAAAAAATCGGAACAAGATGTTGCACCAACACATACAGTTGCTGCAACCATAAATATACTTAGAAACTTTTTCATTTTTCGAAATAGTCTTTGAATTAATTAAAATGTTACGTTTAGGCCAACAACAACCTGCTTAGCCAATGGGAATGTTACTGCACCACCACGCTCTGAGTCATATCCGTCAACCTTGCTTGTTGTAATAAAGTTCTTCAAAGAACAGTAAACCCTTGCGTTGCTAATATATGCACGCTTCAGCAAATCCTTATCAAGATCGTATGATAAAGTTATGTCCTTAATCTTGAAATAGTCGGCCTTGACTATACGTGCTGCACTCTGATATGTAGCACCAGCGCCCGACGAAACTCCCGGGTTTGGGATAATAGTGTTAGTATTCTCAGGAGTCCAATAATCCAACTCGCCCCAGTTTGAGTTGTCGAATGTGTACAAACCATAACCTGCATAATCCATGTAACCGCCCAATCGAGCCATCATCTGCACACTCAGAGAGAGATTCTTGTAAGAGAATGTATTTGACAAGCCCAAGATGCACTTTGGATTTTGATTAAACACAGTTCTGTCATCTCCGTTAATCTCACCATCTCCATTAAGATCTGTTACCTTCAAAGTTCCTGGATTTCCATAATCTGAGTATGGTTTTTCAAAGTTTCCGTTGTAATACTTTGTATTATATTCGTCAAACTCGCCTATGCCCCAGCAATTTTCTATCTGATACTGGTAGTATGCCTGAATTGGCTCACCTACCTTAAGAATTTCACTACCAGAAATGACCTGATCAACACCACCATACAATTCAACAACCTCATCATGTGGAAGGGTTAAAGATGCATTAACATCCCAAGCAAAATCCTTAGTCTTTACTGCATTGGCATTCAAAGAAAGTTCAAAGCCATGTCCCTTAGTCTTACCCACATTGCCAATTGTTGAAGTATACACAGAAGCTGCAGGAGCTGTCATGTAATAAAGCAAATCGTTTGTACGGCTGATGTAATATTCTGCCGAACCGCTGATTCTACCATTAAGGAAACCAAAGTCAACACCTATATTAAACGCAGATGTTGTTTCCCATGTCAAATCCTTATTTGCCAAAGTCATAGGTGCTTTGCTCGTAGAATTTTTAACAATAGAAGATATTGTTGCCAATGTCTGATATGGATCTACAGCTGCATTACCAGAAACACCCCAAGACAAACGAAGTTTCAAATTATCAAGCCAAGAGTCTGTGCCTTCCATAAAGCTTTCCTCATTTATTCTCCAACCTGCAGATACAGATGGGAAATAGCCCCACTTATGTCCCTCAGCCAACACAGAAGAACCATCGGCACGAAGAGAAGCCTGAAGCAAATACTTAGAATCAAATGAATAGTTTACACGGGCAAAATATGAAAGCATTGAAGACTTTACATAAGACGTAACAGTTGTTGGGCTTGCAATCTTTGATACATCATAGAATGCACTTTTATAATAATGATCCTTACCAGCATCTCCTGAAATAGAACTTGTTTCTTTAACAATCTTAGAAGCCTCGCTACCCAACAAGAAAACAAAAGCATTCTTATCTATATCAAGATTATATGTTGCAGTATTCTGCCACACGAGTTTTGTAGAAATGCTATTTGCATTGCTGATATAAGAACTTTGCGGAGTCTGATAACGTCCTACGCTATACATATCCTGATACTGTCCATCACGAGAATTAGAACGATCCAAAGTAAGATTACTCTTATATGTAAGGTTCTTTATAGGGTTCAACTGCAAATATGCGCTACCAAAGAAACGAGTTGTCTCGATGTTACGCTGGTATGCTCCTTCAACTTCATCGAGCAATGGATTACAGTGTGCATCGTAGAAGTAACTTGGCTTATAATTAATTGTACCATCTTCGAGATAAGGATGAGTAATAGTTGTCATCTTCAAAGCCTGATTGTACACACTTCCATTTCGCTTATCATTATCCTTGTAAGTAAAAGACAAACTTGTACCTACTTTTACAATGTTGTTTATCTTATGGTCGATGTTAGCTCTACCAGTATAACGGTTATACTGGTCGTTCTTCATCAGACCCTTATCATTCATATAAGACATTGCAATGCTAAAGTTTGTCTTTGCAGTACCGCCATTTACGTTTACCTCATAATTCTGAGAAACACTATTCTGAAGAATAAGATCCAACCAATCTGTATAAGAACCGTTAGCGATTACATCATCGTACAGTTTTATACCATTTCGGTCTGCAACACCAAGCAAGCCTTGTGCTGTAGCTGTACCTGTTGAAAAATCCCAACCATTTTGAGATGCTGTCTTATAGTTTTCTGCATCAACAAGACGCTGAACTTCCTTATCTCCATACATTGGTTTTACTACACCTGTTGGTGAATTGAAAGACAGATATGCACTAAAGTTTACATTTGTCTTAGAACCAGCCTTACCACGCTTTGTAGTAATGATGATAACACCGTTTGCACCCTTAGTACCATAGATTGCTGTAGAAGCAGCATCCTTCAAGATATCCATAGACTCAATTTCTGATGCTGGAATATCAAGAGTAGAACCATACTCAACACCGTCAACCAAAACCAAAGGGTCGTTGCTTGCCAAAATAGAACGATTACCACGAAGTTTCATGCTTACGCCAGAACCAGCCTGACCATCGCTCTGAGTCAAATCGACACCCGGAACTTTTGCCTGCATTGCAGAAAGAGCATTTGCGCCGGCAACCTTAGCAAGATCTGAAGTGCTTACAGAAGCTACAGAACCAGTGAGGTCTTTCTTCTTTACAGCACCATAACCGATAACTACGACCTCTTCAAGATTCTTAGAATCCTCCTGAATTGTGGCATTGATAGTAGTCTGTCCATTGACCTTAATTTCCTGAGAAACATAGCCGATGTAAGAGAACACCAATGTAGCGTTTGCCTTAACGTTTGTTAAGGTATAATTACCTTCAAAGTCGGTAATTGTTCCGTTATTAGTACCTTTTTCGAGTACATTAGCACCAATAACCGGATCGCCGGTTGCATCTTTCACAGTACCCTTTATGGTATTCTGTGCAAAAGCAACAGCGCAGAACATGATGACGCACAGCGTCGCCAAGGTTCTTTGAAACAGAATTTTTGAATTCATAGATGTGCTTTAAAAATATTAATATTATTAATTAAAAGTCATAAAATCAACTCTCCGTTTGCGAAAACGATAATACAGAAAAGCCACCGTTAACGCTTCAACGGCTGCAAATATATCTAAATGTTTTAAAAATGACCCTAAAAGAGGGTGAAAAAACATTTAAAAAATGTTAAATTTAAAAATGCAAATTTAAAATATGATTTATAAATGTTAAAAAACACAAAAATCAACAATATGCCGCATTACACTATACGAACATATTGTCGATTTTTGCATTATTATTATTCGATTATGAATTACAGTTGGGGCACTCCTTCAGAGTGCTTGTCGCTGATGGCGTCTTATGCCGCAGTTCATTCCGACCTACAGTTACTGAGCGAAGATGCCTTCAGCGTCTATAATGAGCACAAAAAAGGGCGTGCCAAAATAGGGACATCATCTTTGCTGGCTGATTCTTGCGTCCTCGGCTGCAAGCGAACGTTTTTTCCTTTGTTCTGCCGAATTTGCAATTCGGCAACAGTAAATAAACGCGAGTTTACAACTCGCATTGTCGCATAGCGACAAAAATTGGTACGTGCAAAAATTGATATTTTTTCAGCAATAGGAATTCTAGCATCCCTTCGGTAGCAAGCGAACGATTTTTTCAGCGGTGGGAATTGCAAATTTCCTTTTTCTTTTCTCAGCCGAATTCTTGCGTCCCTTCGGTAGCAAACGACCAGAGGTCGAGCGTGGAAATTCGGCTGAACGGTAGGACTTTTTGGCTACAAGCGAACAAGTTCGAGCGACAAATTCGGCTGAACATAAGTATAGCAAGCGACCATAGGACTCCCCGGGAATTACATATTTTCAACTTACCCATAACATATATCGGACGAACCTTTCGTCTTGCTATCCTCTTGCTACCCTCTTACTACCCCCTTACTATCGACTTACTTCACTTCACCATAACTACCCATCACCTAATCTGGCTATACCCTACATATAGATAACATATAGCCAACATATAGCTAACATATAGATAACATATACCCTACATATAGCCAACATATACCTTGCATATACCTTGGACGTACCTTGGACGTACCTTGGACGTACCTTGGACGTACCTTGGACGTACCTTGGACGTACCTTGGACGTACCTTGGACGTACCTTGGACGTACCTTGGACGTCCCTTGGACGAACCTTGG
>Ga0256407_10001128_pt1 | contig 58776 bp, 45 predicted proteins | sample RumenRJG_04DNA_FD_193489 | JGI IMG/M metagenome (GOLD analysis project Ga0256407, IMG submission 193489) | Bovine rumen microbial communities from Lethbridge, Alberta, Canada - RJG_04 | ecosystem: Host-associated > Mammals > Digestive system > Stomach > Rumen | place: Canada: Alberta... | reverse complement strand
AGCTCGATTGTAGCACCTGTAACGGCAGCAAGAGTTCTGCGGAACAATGGAGAGAGGAAGAGGTTTGCGTGACCTGCCTTGATTGTGCTGATCTCCATACCCATCTTCTGCATGATCTCGATACCGTAAGCGAATGAGAATGCGATACCCTCCTGAGCAGCACGGATGATGTGTGCCTTCTTGTGGATGTTGAAGTTGATACCGTGGATAGAAGCGCCTGGGTTCTCGTTCTGGAGAACACGCTCTGCACCATTACCGAATGGGATGATAGAAAGACCCTCTGCACCAACTGGAACAGACTCTGCCAAATCGTTCATCTCGCCGTAAGAAATGCCCTCTGGAGCAACTGTACGCTTAACCCAAGCGTTCAGGATACCAGTACCATTGATACAGAGAAGCACACCGAGACGTGTGTCTGGCTGATTGTGGTTTACGTGAGCGAATGTGTTTACGCGAGAGAGTTTGTCATAGTTCACCTCACCGAGTACACCATATACAACACCAGAAGTACCGCCTGTAGCGGCAATCTCACCTGGCTTCATCACGTTCAGAGAGAGGGCGTTGTTTGGCTGGTCACCACCTCTATATGAAATAGGAGTACCCTCTGGAATGCCGAGTTCGTCAGCGATAGCCTTGCAAACGCGAGACTGGATAGAGAATGTAGGAACTATCTCAGAAATGATCTTCTCGTCAAAGCCGAAATAGTTCATTACGTCCTTGCTAACGCAGTTGTTCTTGAAGTCCCAGAACATACCCTCAGAAAGACCGGAGATCGTTGTCTTCTTATCACCGCCAGAGAGACGGAGAGCGATATAGTCACCAGGGAGCATTATCTTGTCGATCTTGGCGAAGGTCTCAGGCTCGTTCTCCTTAACCCAAGCGAGCTTAGCTGCTGTGAAGTTACCAGGAGAGTTGAGAAGGTGCTCAAGGCACTTGTCACCGCCGATAGCCTCGAAAGCTGCATTTCCGTAAGGAACTGCACGACCGTCACACCAGATGATAGATGGGCGAAGTGGCTTGCCTTCCTTGTCAACGCATACGAGACCGTGCATCTGGTAAGAGATACCGATGGCAGCAACCTTTGCAAGTGAACCTGCAGCCTTAGCCTCTACGCGAGCTGTAGCCTGCTTGAGCTCATCCCACCACATTTCTGGCTCCTGCTCTGCCCAGCCAGCCTGCTTTGCCATGATTGGAGCCTCTGCGTCAGGATACTGAGCTGAAGCGACTGTCTTTCCTGTCTCTGCATCAACGAGTGAAGCCTTCACTGATGATGTACCGATGTCATAACCGAGTAAATACATTTGTCTTTGTCTTAATTATTATAGTTGTTATCGTTAATTTGTATTCAGTTATTATGCTAAAAAACAATATCGTGCAAAGATAGTGTAAAAATGTAAGAATGCCAAGATTGAGAACTTGAATTTTAGATAATTTAACGTGGTTTATATGGATTCGCACCTTTGGTGCTTTGACTGACAATAATTAATGTGAGTTACCTCCCTTGGGTATGTGGATCTGCGACAAATTTCGACGAATTAGCTCTTTCAGAGCTTCTTCAATCATTAAATCCATCGAACTGTTGGTAATTCAGATTTTTCACTCTTCACTCTTAACTCTTCACTTAATTGTCTTCACTTCCTTCCTCGCCTTCTCTATTGCCTCGTGAAAGCTTTTCTCTGCACATAGTCGTGCGAAGGCGGCGGAGGCGGCAAGACGGGCGGCATCCACGTCACTCTGATAGTGGAAACCTACTATCACGCGGCTCTGTCCTATCTCATAGCCTATCTTCATTATCTCGTTGGCATACTCTGGGAAGACCGCCGTGAGGGTCATTGCAGCCATCCATGCCCTTGCTGTATGTCCGGAAGGATAGGATGTGAAATCATCCGGATATTCCTCATGTGGTGTCGGCGTTCCTTCCTTGAAATATTGATAAGGACGGCGACGGGCAAACTTTTTCTTTGCCTTCCGTATGCTCTTGTTTCCGGCATTCATTGATGCCAGAAGAAGCTGGGTAAGCTGAGGGTGCGACTTCTCCGTGAGATCTTGTTTAACGGCAGGAGAGAATCGACTGAGGAAATAACCAATGGCATAGCCGGCATCGGCAACGGCGGTGTCTCCGCGAAGGGTGCCACGAAGGGATTTTCCCCACTCGTACATGCAGCTATCTGGCACAAACATCACATCGCCCTCTGCCGGAGGTTCTGGCAGAAAGCTTGAGGCATCAGGCACGGGAGGCATCCCTTTCTTTACGAATTGCTTTGCCTTTGTATAAGCGCTCCGTTGCTGTTCTACGGAATCAACCTGTGCAGTAATTGAAAGTACTGAGGCACATAGGGAAATAAATATAAGTACTATCCTTTTCATTTTAAGGGGAAAATGTTTTTACAATTGAGAATTGAGAATTGAAAATTAATTTCTTAATCTCTTAATCTTTTAATTTCTTAATTTCTTAATTTCTTAATATTCTATTACCTTTTTATAATTGCACGCACCACGAACCATAGGTGCTGGATTATTGTAGTGAGCATTCCGTAATGGTCGCTCATAACCAAGAATCTTTCTTTCAAAGATGCCCGATGGCTCTTTTCCGTCATGCCTCCTTCGAGGTATGAGCATAGTGTCTTGTGGGTGTTCCAAAGTTCAAGACCTTGCTTCTCTGCTTCTTTCATTATTCTTATGCACCAATCCACATCGGCAGAATACCTATAGTGGAGATTGTATGGCACTTGCTTTGCTATGTCAGTCCTTGCATAGAAGGATTGATGACAAACCAACATTCCTTGCTTGAAACTCTTCCATGAGAGTTTTTCGGGAGGGGCAAGGCGACGTTTCCTTATGAAATTGCCATTATTGTCAACTATGTCGGTATCGCCATAGATAACGCCTGGCAAGGGCTTGTCCTTCAACTGCTCCGCGATGCAGGTAAGGGTATCTTCCTCGTGAAACACATCACCGGCATTAAGGAAGATGATATAGTTGCCCTTGGCAAGTTGTATGCCCTTGTTCATTGCGTCATACAGACCTTTGTCTGGCTCGCTCTTTACGATTACGGGATAGCGAGAATCGTAGGCGTAGGTCTGTGCCTTCTTCACCGTGTCATCTTTCGAAACGCCGTCTATGATGAAATGCTCTATGTGTGGATATGATTGCTCTTGCACGCTTGCCAGTGTGCGGTCAATATATTTGCTTGCATCATAGGTGCATGTTATGATAGTGAAGTAGATCAAAACTCGATTCAGACTTTATTTTGGTGCGAAATTACATATTTTTTTCCGTCTTTGCAAGAAATCGACAATAATTATGCAGTTTTTTCGGTATTTTTTCTCTTTTTGTCATCTTGACATGAGTTATACGGTTATATTCTGTTGATAAAAAACTCCGCGTCTCCGAGCTGAAAAATTAATGTTTCAATTAATGTCCTAATTAACGTCATAATTAACGTGTTATAAAAAAGCCTTACGGCGAAACATTAATTAGGACACAAATTAAAACGTTAATTCTGACATTAATATTTTTTCCTGAACACGAAAAACACGGAATACACAAAAAACTTTCGTTCTTTTCGTGTATTCCGTGTTCGATAAAAAACTTCGCGTCTTTGCGTTTTGAAAATTAACGCATCGAATCTGCGTTAGATTATATCATCCACATCATCCTCGGTAAGTTCATCCTCACTATTATTGTACTTGCCGAATGGCGAGTTGCTCAACTGATAGATATTACCCTTGGTATAACTACTCTGGAGAAGATGATGTCTATGTCTCAATTCTGCCAGACGCATCGCTGGCTCAATATATTCCTTTTTCATTTTCTAAAAAAAATTTGCGGCCTCTTCCCCCGCCCTCCCCCGTAGGGAGGGAGCCGGAAGGCAAAAGGCAAACTATCAAAATATTTTAAATGTAAATTCTGCGGCAATCCCCCATTCTCGAATCGGCTCCCTCCCTACGGGGGAGGGCGGGGGGAGAGGCCGCCTCACTTTACTTTATTACAATTTTCTTTCCGCCCTTAACGTAAATACCAGGCTTGAGGTTCTTACCGCTTACCTTACGACCATTCAAGTCATAAATAGACGAGTCGTAAACAGGTAATTCGTCATTCGTAATTCGTAATTGCTTGAGCGCGGTTGCCTCATCCTCAAACACCATGCTGAACGGACGGGCATTAGCAGAAGACGGAATAGTGAAGTATGCCTTGCGAGCAGGAACATTAGCAGCCCCGAAGCTATGGAAACCGAAGTTATTGTTCTTGTTGCTAAGCATATAGAGCGTCTTGGTGTCGTTAGAAGTGAGGGAAGTGCGAAGCGTAGGCTCATCCACACCGCGAAGGTCGTTCTTAACGCTATACTCAGCAGCCGAAACATCATTGCGAGTCATGCTGATGTCGTTGTCCTCACCAACAATGATGACGGCAGTTCCCTTTGGAATCACCTTGCCAAGCAAGTGCAAGGTAATAACGTCGTTGCCCACCGTAGCGGTATAGGCACAGGCATTCTCTTCCTCATTAATACGATAGCCTGCATCGCCACAATAGAAAGTAGTCCAGTTGAGACCATCTATCAGACTGCCTTTAATGATGATCTCCGTCATAGGCTCCCATACAGCCGTAACGCTCACATTCTTTTTGGGCATAGTGAACTGTCCATCCTCGATAGTAACTTCCTCGCTCTTGAATTCTACAAACTCATATCCCGCACGATTTGCTTCAAGCGTTACGATTTTTGAAAGTTGAGCCATAGTATAATCGCCGAAGGTAAGGGCTTGGGATGATGTTATGCCATAGGCGAGATTCAGATGAAGGAGAGGTTTGTTACCATTGAATGTTAGATTTTCAAAGTTATTACTATCATAATACAGTCCTGTGCTGATATCGTAATAGCAGTTTCTAATAACATTACGAGCATTGCTCTCACCTGCAATACAGCCTATATATGAACCTTTGTTACTGATAGAAGGGGCAATAACGGTACAATTGGTAATAGTTCCACCACTACTTTTGCCTGCAATGCCGCTAAGATATGAGTCGCCATTGATAGAAGGGGCAATAACGGTACATTCAGTAATAGTACCGCTATTATAGCCTGCGATGCCGCCAAGATTTGTGTCGCCACTAAAGTTTGGATTGATAAGGGTTACGTTCTTAACAGTCGCCTTATCTACGATGTTGCAGAAAAGACCGAGATAATTGCCACCGCTGTATTTGAGGCCCTTTATCCTGTGCCCCTGCCCATCGAATGACCAATAGAACGCATTATATTCATCACCGTATGGTACGAAGTTTCCGCTAATAGTCTTATCATCATTATAATAGTTTATCGGCATATTAGTGAAGTCAAGGTCTGCCGTAAGCTTAAACTTCAGGTCAGCTTTAGCAGTTGTACTATTTGCACGAATTTTACAAAATTCAATGAGTTCTTGCTCATTTGAGATGACAAAGCTTTTATCTGTTTCGTCAAATGACAAGGGAATGCCATCGAAGGACATTCGAGAGAAAGTAACTTCATCACTGCCGCTATCAGTGATGCCGAGATAAGACATGATATTATATTCCTTGTATGCTGCGCTGGAATCCACTTCTTTACCGTTGACATAGAGTATGCCGTTATTGTAGGCAACCGTGACTTCTGTCGGTTTCGCATTTAAAAATGTTTTCGCCTTGATGGTTTCAAGGCTGAGTGGCAGTCGGATGGTACCACCGTTGTAATTCGTAAATATATAATTACCGATAGTGGTCAGCTTGGTGCATTCATGCAAATCAGTTTCGCCCTTGAAGCCATAGAATGCATCTGTTTTGATATCATTGAGATTGCTTCCTTTTTCAACGGTCAAAGTGCAACCTCCAGAAACATAGTATCCCACGTACTGAAAAGCAACGACCCCGATTGTACTGACACTGGCCGGGATGCTTATCTCTTTCAGATAAGTAAGCTGGTAGAATGCGTAAGCACCGATATTTGTCAGACCTTCTTGCAATTTGACTTTCGTGATTTTATTCCTATATTTATACCATGGCACAGCTTTAGCGGCCCCATAGTTTATCATCTCGCCTGTACCTTTAATAGTAAGCGTACTGTCGCTCGATGTAAATTCCCATGTCAGGTTTTGACCACACTTGCCACTAGTAGCCGCCCATGCCGTAGCGGAGGAGAATAGCATGACGAGCAGCACTATAGCTGCACTCTTTACGTTGCCGAGCCATGAGGCAGTCGGCATCAATGAATTAGGGGTTTTTCTCATTTTTTTTAATGTTATAATAATATAATACCTTGAATTTTACGATAAAGTTCTTATGTAATGGAATTTACAGGGTGCAAAGTTACAAAAAAAATCACAATAACCTATCACTTTTCTAAAATAATCACAAAAAAACTAAAATATTTCACGTTTTCTGTTGCATTTCGTTAACAAAACGTTAATTCTGACCCACCCAAACCCTCCAATTGTCTGGCAGCAAGCTGCTTTTAACTGACAATAAGTATTCGCAAAGCTCATCAAGCTACGCAAGTTCCCAATCTTACCAATCTTTTTCCAATAAAAAAATTATCAAGAATTAGAGAATTAGAGATTTTTGAATTAATGCGAAAGAGAGAAGGTTTGCTACTTGCGTAGCATTGGGAAATGGCCGTGATTGGCAGGAGCGCAAGCGACCTTTCTCAAATTCTCATAAATTCAAAAGAAAAAATCTCTAATTCTCTAATTCTTGATAAAAAATAAAGATTGAAAAGATTGAAAAGATTGGAATAAGATTGCGTAGATTGGGAACTTGCGTAGCTTGATGAGCTTTGCGAATAATTATTGTCAGTTCAAGCATCGGAGATGCGTTATTTTTCGTTTATTCCGTGTCCTCCGTGTTCAAGAAATTCTCTGCGTCTCTGCGCCTTTGCGTTTGAAAATCCTCCCTTGCAAATCCCTACCAAAGTCGGTGCAACTCCCATTTTTCTCCCATTCCTTGAAACGGACTTGGAACGGACTTGTAGCGAAGGTGAAACGGTATTAGAGTATAGGCAAGAAAAAGGTGTGAATGTAAAAAATCAAAAGTTTTTGAGGTAGGGGGGTTCACCCATGCCAAAAAACGGCTTTTACATGCTGATTGTCAGTAATTTACGCAGGGTGAAGCCCCTATAAAAAAGCATCCCCTTTTTTGTAGGGGGGTTCACCACATCTTTCTTTCTGATTTTCAGGACGTTATATGGTGAAAATAGTAAGGGTGAAACCCCCTATGCCAAAAACTTTTGAAAAAAATATATTAACGTGAATTCGAAGGAAAAAATTAATGTTTCAATTAATGTCCTAATTAACGTCCGAATTAACGTGTTATGAAAAAAAATGCCTTACGGCGAAACATTAATTAGGACATGAATTCAGACGTTAATATTTTTTTCTGAACACGGAATAAACGAGAAAATTAATGCGATATTAATGTGGAATTAATGCGACATTATACGTTTTCACTTCGTGAAGAAAACATTAATTATCATGAATGTCACATTAATCTCGCATTAATTTTTAATTGACCACAGCAATAAATCTGTTTCCTTTTTTTCTTTGATTAGGCGTTGAATAACGTTATTCTGCGTAATAATTATTGTCGGCAATGGCTTTTGCCACAGCATCTGGGACGAATGGTGTGATGTCCTTTCCGTTCTTTATCATATCCCTTAGCATCGTGCTTGTGATGTTTATCTTAGGGGTATGGACGAGGTGCACGTTTTGGGGAAGTAATGCCTCGTTGATCTCGGAATCTTCTCTTGGATAGATGTAGATGTGGTGATTGGCAAGAATCTCCTCGCTATGCGCCCAACGTGGAAACCTAACCCAGTTGTCGCCACCTATTATCAGAGAGAACTCATGTTGCGGAAAATCCAGTTTCAAGGCTCTCAGCGTTTTCCATGTATAGGATGGGCGTTCAAGGTGAAACTCGTAGTTGCTTGCCTTTAGGATCTTCGCCTCACTCTCTAATGCCAGTTTCACCATTTCGTATCGCTCATTCTCGTCAAGAAGGTCTCCCGCCTGTTTTAATGGGTTCTGAGGCGAAACCATGAACCAGACTTCGTCGAGCCTTGCCTGTTCACAAATGGTACTGGCAAGAGCTATATGTGCGTTGTGGATAGGGTTGAAGCTCCCTCCGAAAAGTCCGACTCTCATGGAGTAAATGAAAAATTATAAAATGAAAAATGAAAAATACATGTCACACAAAAATGCTAATCTGTATTTTTCATTTTTCACTTTTCATTTTATTATTTATTTAAAAACTCGCCTATTGTTTTCAATGCCTCTGCCTTTGCTGTTTCGAGGTCGTCATTAACGATGATGACATCAAACTTTGGGGCGTAGGTGAGTTCTTCCTCTGCCTTTGCAAGACGCTGTTCGATGACCTCTGGGGCATCGGTTGCACGACCTACGAGACGACGGCGGAGTTCTTCTACTGAAGGTGGCTGTACGAATACACTAAGTGCTTCGCTACCAAAGATTTTCTTGAGGTTGCAACCGCCCTTTACGTCAACGTCGAAAACTACGTTCTCGCCATTGTTTATCTGGTTCTCAACCTGTGATTTCAGCGTGCCATAGAAACGGTCGGTATAAACCTCCTCGTACTCAACGAAAGCATCTTCGGCAATCTTTGCCTTGAACTCCTCTGGTGTAAGGAAGAAATATTCTACTCCGTTCTTCTCTGTTCCGCGAGGGGCACGGGTAGTGCATGATATGCTGAAGTGCATATTGAGTTCTGGGTGCTCCTGCATAAGGAAATTCACTATAGTTGACTTTCCTGAGCCTGAAGGAGCGCTGAATATAAGTAATTTGCCTTTTGCCATAGTGGGTTAAGTGAAAAATGAAAAATTATAAAATGAAAAATACAAGTTACACTCTTCTGCGAATGATACTAACCTGTATTTTTCATTTTTCACTTTTCATTTTATAATTTATTTTTTACATTGCATTAAGCACCTGCTCCTTGATCTGCTCAAGCTCGTCCTTCATCTTTACGACAATGTTCTGCATCTCAGCCTGATTGCTCTTAGAGCCGGTTGTGTTGATCTCACGACCCATTTCCTGAGCTATGAAACCGAGTTTCTTGCCCTGACCACCCTCTGGCTCAGCCATTGTCTCGCGGAAATAGTTGAGGTGGTTGGCGAGACGCTGTTTCTCCTCAGAGATGTCAAGCTTCTCGATGTAGTAGATAAGTTCCTGCTCAAGGCGGTTTTTGTCGTATTCAATTTCTGGAATCTGCTTCAGACCGTCGATGATACGCGAACGGATTTTCTCCACACGAGAGTTCTCGTATGGCTCGATGCTCTTCATGAGAGCCTCGATATTGTCGATCTTCTCGCTAAACTTCTTTGCGAGAGCCTCACCTTCCTGACGGCGGAAATCAACGAGAGCGTCGAGTGCAGAGTCGATAGCCTGACGAGCAACTGCCCATTCCTCCTCGGAAAGAATTTCTGTCTGATCCTGTTTGACGAGGATGTCAGGCATCCGCAAGATGTTAGGCATCATCTCGACCATAGAAGGAGCAGCCTCGTTGTTGCTGCTGGCAAGTGCTGTGAGTTGCTGGTAGTAGTTCTTAGCGAGTTCAATATTGATAGAAGCTGCATCAGCCACCTCGTCCTTTTCAATCCAGATAGAGAAATCCACTTTTCCGCGGATCACTTTCTGTTGAATCATCTGTCGCATCTCCATTTCTTTCTCACGATAGAGTGGGGCGATGCGAGTTGAAAGATCGAGTGCCTTACTGTTGAGAGATTTTATCTCAACATTGATTTTTTTGTCTTGAAAAGTGGCTATTGCTTTGCCATAGCCGGTCATTGAGAGTATCATTTGATTACTTTTTCGTTAAATTTCTGCAAAAGTACAAAAAAATACGGGAAAAATGAGTATATTTGCACATTATTTTTAAAACAAAGCGAAAATGTCGTGCATTTTACATATAGAAACGAGCACAAATGTGTGTTCTGTGGCTGTTAGCCACGACGGAACCGTCATCTTCGAAAAAGAGGATTTCAGCGGTCCAAATCATGCCGAACAACTCGGTGTATATGTTGACGAGGCACTCAGTTTCATTGACCAGAGCCTCATTCCGCTTGATGCCGTTGCGGTGAGTGCCGGACCTGGTTCTTACACAGGTCTGAGAATCGGTGTGTCTATGGCAAAAGGCATCTGCTATGGCCGTGACGCGAAGCTTATCTCAATCCCAACGCTTGAGCTGATGTGCGTGCCTGTTCTGCTTAGGGAACTGGCAGCCGAGGAGCCAGAGCCATTGCTTTGCCCAATGCTCGATGCCCGTCGAATGGAGGTCTATGCTGGTTTGTGGAGTCGTGCCTTGAAGTCTGTCCGTGAGATCGGAGCAGACATAGTGACTTCCGAGACCTATAAGGAATATCTTGACAAGCAGCCAGTGTATTTCTTCGGAAACGGAGCGGCAAAGTGTATGGAGACTATCAATCATCCTAATGCGCATCTCATTGAGGATATCAATCCATTGGCAAAGTATATGATGCCTTTGGCTGAGAGACGCTTCAACGATGGCAAGTTTGAGGATGTGGCATACTTCACCCCTTCATATCTGAAGGACTATGTTGCAAAACTTCCAAAGAAATTAATATAAAGGAGGCCTCTCCCCCCGCCCTCCCCCGTAGGGAGGGAGCCGGTTTGCGGTAGGAAGTATCCCTTTAAGGGAGATTTAGAGGATCTTTTGTTCACTTTTCATTAAAAAAACAAATGTATAATACATCCTTCCTTTTGGGAAGGCTTGGTTAGGCTTTTATTATTTATGAATATCGAAGGACTTGACTATAATACCCAGCGTGAAAGGATAAAGCTCAACGAGTATGGTCGTGAGATTCAGCAGATGGTTGACTATTGTGTCACTATTCCTGACAGGGAAGAGCGTCAGGCATGTGCTGAGGCTATCATTGACACTATGCGTAAGATGAATCCAAGCGACCAGAATATCAATGACCGTATGCAGACCCTTTGGGATCATCTGGCATTGATGAGCGATTTCAAACTGGATATTGACTATCCTGTAGAGATAACGACAGCCGAGCAGATGGCATCAAAGCCAGAGCCTGTGGCATATCCGAACACCCGTATTCCTGTTCGTCACTATGGCAGGGCATTGTTTGAGTTGTTTGAAACCCTCAAGACAATGGAGCCAGGCGAAGAGCGTGATACCCTCGTCCGCATGACTGCCAACCAGATGAAGCGTTGCCTTCTGCTCTGGGGACATGGCAATGGCGATGACGAGAAGGTTGCCGATGACCTTGCCCGTTTCACGGACGGTGTCATTCAGCTTGACCTTGACAGTTTCCGCTTTGACAAGATCGACGTGTTGTCTATTGCCCAGCAGGCTAAACAGAAGAAACAAAAGAAAAAGTAGCACTATATGGAAGCATTCCTTATTGAAGGTGGTCATCCGCTACGTGGCACCATCGTTCCGCAAGGAGCCAAGAACGAGGCACTTGAGGTTATCTGTGCCACTCTTCTCACGGACGAGGAGGTAGTGATAAAGAACATCCCTGATATCCTCGATGTCAACAACCTTATCAAGTTGCTGATGGATATCGGTGTAAAGGTTCGTAAGCTCGGTGTGGGAGAGTACAGCTTCAAGGCAGACGAGCTCAACCTCGATTATCTGAGTAGTGATGAGTTCGTGCAGAAGTGTGCCGCCCTCCGTGGCTCTGTGCTTATGATTGGTCCGCTGCTTGGTCGTTTCGGTCATGCTACCGTTGCAAAACCAGGTGGTGACAAGATTGGTCGTCGTCGTCTGGATACCCACTTCCTCGGATTTCATAAGCTTGGTGCAACATATAGTCGTGTGGTAGGGCGTAATGTCTATGAATTAAGGGCGGAGAAACTGAAGGGCTGCTATATGCTTCTTGATGAGGCTTCTGTTACAGGTACGGCAAATATCATCATGGCTTCTGTATTTGCAGAAGGCACTACGACAATCTACAATGCTGCTTGTGAGCCATATATTCAGCAGCTTTGCCATATGCTCAACCGTATGGGTGCAAAGATTTCAGGCATTGCATCTAATCTTCTTACTATCGAGGGTGTGAAGACTCTCGGCGGTACTGAGCATAAGCTTCTTCCTGATATGATTGAGGTAGGCTCATTCATCGCTATGGCTGCAATGGTGGGCGATGGAATCAGAATCAAGGATGCTTCTGTGGAAAATCTCGGTATCATACCAGATGCTTTCCGTCGTCTCGGCATTCAGATAGAGGTGGATGGTGATGATCTTGTAATCCCTCACCACGACCATTACGAGATTGAATCATTCATCGACGGAACTATCATGACCCTTGCCGATGCACCTTGGCCAGGACTTACTCCTGACCTCCTCAGTGTGCTCCTCGTTGTGGCAACACAGGCAAAGGGTAGTGTGCTCTTCCATCAAAAGATGTTTGAGAGCCGTCTGTTCTTCGTTGATAAACTCATAGACATGGGGGCGCAGATTATTCTCTGTGATCCGCATCGTGCCGTAGTTGTAGGGCATGACCATCAGCTTAGGCTTCGTGCAGGCAGAATGTCAAGTCCTGACATCCGAGCTGGTATCGCACTTCTCATTGCAGCTCTTAGTGCTGATGGTACATCGCAGATCAATAACATCGCGCAGATTGACCGTGGCTACGAGAATATCGAGAAAAGACTGAATGCGTTAGGGGCAAAGATAGCAAGGGTATAGACCCACCCCCACCCCCTCCCATAAAGGGAGGGGAGTGAATAGATAGGATAAACAATATAATTTCCTTTATGGGAAAAGAATGTAATAATAAAGATACAGCCACCCATTCGGGTTCAAGAGTAACTACTCCCCTCCCTTTATGGGAGGGGCCAGGGGGTGGGTCTGTCTATAAAATAGGTATCATTGGCAAGGCTCATGGCGTTAAGGGTGAACTAAGCATCCAGATAGATGATGACATCTTTGATCGTGTGGATGCTGAGTATCTCGTGCTGAAACTCGATGGGATATTCGTGCCTTTCTTCATGGAGGAGTATCGTTTCAAAAGTGATAGCGTTGCCTTGGTGAAGTTCGAAGGCGTTGATACTCAGGAACGTGCTCGTGAGCTTACTGGTGTAGAGGTGTATTTCCCTCGTGAACTTGCTGAGCAGGATGAGAATGCAGAACTTTCATATTCTGCCCTCGTGGGTTATACTCTCATTGACGACAACTCTGGCAAGCCCGTAGGCACCATTGCATACGTTGATGAACAGACAATAAACATCATGTTCGAACTTGAGGATGGAAGGCTTATCCCTGCCTCTGAGGAACTGATTGTTGATATTGACCAACAGGCTCGGACCATTACCCTTGATATTCCAGAGGGAATACTTGACCTATAGAGGTCTAAAGGCTAAGGTCTTTATTGGATGAGGGTTGATAGATGAAGGATGAGGGTTTATTAGTATCAAACCTTATTCCTTATTCTTTCCAACTTTATTCCCTTCAGTCTTTTGACCTTTGACATTAAAATAAGAAAATGGAAAAACAACAAATATGTATTCTGGGCAGTACCGGCTCTATCGGTACTCAGGCTCTTGAAGTCATAGAAGAGCATAGTGAGCGTTTTGAGGCTTACTGTCTCACCGCCAATAATAAGGTAGAATTGCTTGCCGAACAGGCTCGTAAGTTCCGCCCTGCTGCCGTGGTTATTGCCAATGAAGATAAATACGAGCAGTTGAAGGATTTGCTTGCCGATTGTCCTGACATCAAGGTCTATGCAGGTGCTCAGGCTCTCTGTGATGTGGTAGAGGCTGAACCTATTGATATGGTACTCACCGCTATGGTTGGCTTCGCTGGCCTTGATCCAACAATCCATGCAGTTAAGGCTCGCAAGAAGATTTGTCTTGCTAATAAGGAAACCCTCGTTGTGGCTGGTGAACTCGTCATGGGACTTGCAGAGAAGTATCATGCACCTATCCTCCCTGTCGATTCTGAACATTCTGCAATCTTCCAGAGTCTCGTGGGCGACCATGAGAATGAGATAGAGAAAATCCTTCTCACGGCTTCTGGTGGTCCTTTCCGTAAGTTCACCCTTGAACAGATGAAGACCGTAACTGCTGCCGATGCCCTCAAGCATCCAACATGGGATATGGGTGCAAAGATAACCATCGACTCTGCCTCTATGATGAACAAGGGCTTTGAGGTTATCGAAGCTAAGTGGCTCTTCGGCGTTGATGCCGACCGAATACAGGTACTCGTTCATCCGCAGAGCATAGTACATTCAGCCGTGCAGTATCGTGATGGTGCAGTGAAGGCTCAGCTTGGCGTGCCTGATATGCGTCTGCCTATCCAGTATGCCTTCACCTTCCCTGAGCGTTTGACGATGACAGGTGAGCGTCTGAATCTCTTCGCACAGCCTTTGGAGTTCTTCGAGCCTGACATGGAGAAATTCCAATGCCTTGCCCTTGCCTACGAGGCAATACGTCGTGGTGGCAATGCCGCCTGTGTGGTAAATGCTGCTAATGAGGTGGTAAATCTTGCCTTCCGTCAAGGACGTTGCGGTTTCCTCGATATGGGTGAGATCATTGCCAAGACGCTCGATAAGGCAACAGTCATCAAGACTCCAACACTCGAAGATTACTTTGCTTCGGACAAGGAGGCAAGGAGGATTGCGGAGGAGATGATTAAATTGTAAAATAATAAAATGAAAAATGATAAAAATACTCTGCGTGAGAAATGTAACTTGTATTTTTCATTGTTCACTTTTCATTTTTCATTTAAAACAACAACAAAATAAATGGAATCTTTTCTGATAAGAACAGCACAGTTTATTCTTGCTATCACCATTCTCGTGTTCCTTCATGAGGGTGGTCACTTCACATTCGCTAAGATGTTCGGCACACGTGTGTCGCGCTTTTATGTATTCGCAAACTGGAAATTCCACCTCTGGAGTTCATACGACAATTGGTGGCGTAGGCTCAGAGGCAAGAAACCAATAACAGAGCGTGATAACGAGAGCGTTAATTTCTGTCAGCAGTTGAAGAATTATTACTATACTCTTACTGGTCAGAAGGATAAGATCGTTACGGAGAATGTAGGTAATAAGAAATATAACGATGAGGCTGGTACAGAGTACGGCATTGGCTGGTTGCCTATTGGTGGCTATTGCCAGATTGACGGTATGATTGACGAGACTCAGACTGCCGAGAAACTCGCAGCTCCCGCAAAGCCTTGGGAGTTCCGTAGTAAGAAGGCATATCAGCGTCTCCTTATCATGGCTGGTGGTGTGATGGTCAACTTCATTCTTGCCCTCATTATCTATTCTGGTGTGTTCTACACATGGGGTGACAAATACTATGCCCTTGAGGATATGACTATGGGTATGAAGTTCAATGATGAGGCTAAGGCTCTTGGATTTCAGGATCATGATATTCTCCTCCGTTCTGACCTTGGCGAGTTCAAGGACTTCTCTGCCGACCTTATGCGTGATATTTCAAAGGCGCATGAAGTGATAGTACTTCGTAATGGTCGTGAGTATCTCGTTCCTCTCAATGGCGATCTCAACCTCCTCAATATGTTAAAGCAGGAACCTGTGTTCTGTCGTCCTTTCATCCCAGCGCTCGTGGATAGCGTTATCCCGGGAGATGCTGCATACAAGGCTGGACTTCGTAAGGGTGATACTATTGTTAAGCTTGGCAACAAGAAAATTGACACTTGGGGAACATTTGAGTATGAGGTTGGTAGAATGACCGATGCCCTTACTGATGCTAAGACAACAAATGATAGCCTTGGCATTTTGACCAATAACATCGTATGGAAGAAGGCTGACGGTACAATGGACACAGCACAGGTTACATTCGCATATCAGGATGAGCGTGTTGTCATGGGCGTTGTGAAATCTACTCTCTATGATTTCTATAAGCCTCGTCAGGTGGATTACGATTTCCTTTCAAGTATCAAGAAGGGTTGCACCTATGGTGTTGATGTTCTTGGTGGCTATATCAGCGACCTGAAGTATGTAGCATCAAAGGAAGGAGCCAAGAGTCTTGGTGGTTTTGGAGCAATAGGCAGTATGTTCCCTCCTCTGTGGGATTGGATGGTTTTCTGGAAGATGACAGCCTTCCTGAGCATTATCCTTGCCTTCATGAATATCATCCCGATTCCTGGACTTGACGGTGGTCATATCCTCTTCCTTCTTGTTGAGGTCATCACCCGCAAGCAACCAAGTCTGAAGTTCATGCAGATCTCTCAGAACATTGGTATGGGACTTCTCCTCATCCTTATGGTTGTTGCTAACCTTAATGACATACTCCGTTGGTTGGGAGTGATGTGATTTGAGATATTAAAGTGTAAAGTAGAAAGTGTAAAGAGTAATGTAGATTGTATTTTGGGCGAAAAGCCGCTATCTACATTACTCTTTACACTTTTTACTTTACACTTTTCTACCATTAACTGCCCAAGAGCACTCTGCAAATAGATGGGCGATTCATAAGTCGATAACTATTGATACCTTCGAAGAATATGTTGTCTGAGTCTGCAAGAAGAGGATAGAGTTCATTGTTTAGCTTGAATAACAATTCCAGTCCTGTGAATGAAACACCATCATCTGCTTTTAGGTGAACCATAGGATTGTTGTATTTCTCGGCTTCCTCTGAATCCTCATCAAAAAGGATGAAATCGGTCTCAGCACCTATACATTCTATCTTTTCTTCAAGCAAACGGACAATAGACTTGCCTGAAACCTCTTTGTTATATCTGGTTATAGCGATATAGAAATCCAATTTACTTCCAAAAACACCTGTCTGGAAATTCCACATGACATCCTCAAGAAGTGGTTTGATTCCTTCCTGCTCTTGGGTTTGCCTTGTGCTCTGTCCTTCTAATTGCTGTTGCTGATATTTCTTTAGAACATCCTTATTTGTACGTCTCTGCCATATTATGCCCCATATACCAACGATGATAAATATTACCGTAGAAACAAGAGCAACAGGCATAGCCCACGGCTCTTTTGGGAATACATACATTATCAACAGCAATAATGCCATGTATATTGCAAAACCAATTCGTGCGACAACCCGTCTGCGTTTTAGCTCCTTTTCGCATTCAGCTTGCAGCTCTATCCCGTTATTCTGAACTTCATTATCTTCTTGTTGTGGAAACACGAAGAAACTTGTTCCGTCAGGATTATAGAGCTCATTTGAACCGCTTATATCGAAATATGAAAGGCCGTACTCCTTAGCAAGCTTAAATGCAATCTCACATATTTTATCAGCCTCGGAATATCCCATTGCCATCATGATGCCTTCCCTTGCAATGGCATAGTCAGCATCCAGACATCTGTTTATTTCTTCATCGCTGAGAGCGTACTTTCCATTCATAGGTTTCACGATATCCTTCATCTTCATGAACCATTCCTTCAGATGAGGTGTAGCGTGTTCGCAGTCATTATAGTCAAGATCCTCTTTCCATTCTGTCACGTCATCATACCATTCCAGAAACTCTTTACTGTCCTTGAAACGGGGATGACGGTCAATGATCATTATATCATAGCTCATATTTCAATCTACTTTACTCTTTACCCTTTCCAGAATCACCACATATCCAGTACGAATGTCTTGAACGTGACATTTGAAACATCAAGTTTGCAGGTCTTCTCAATTTCCGTTGCCTGCTTGATATAGAAGATAACGGAGTTCTTGATGTCAATGTCATGGATAAGACCTTCATCTCCTCTGGCAAGAATACCAGTCTTGCAACCGCGACATGTCACCTTTTCTATATGTATATCCTTGAAATCAGGAGCATAGTCTGTGGCACCTACGTGCTTGTCCTCCTGTCCGACCTGTTTATTGGAATATGAAGCCTCGAAAACGATAGCCTGATCCCTGATGTCTGTCATTACGATGTTGGAGATATAGATATTCTCGGTAGCACCACCACGACCATAGCTTGTCTTAAAGCGCAAGCCTGTGTCTGTTCCCATGAAACGGTTGTTGCGCACTACTACATTCTGTACGCCACCACTTGCGTCTGAGCCAATGACGAAACCTCCATGAGCATGGATTACGGTATTGTCCTCAACGAGTATATCCTTGCAAGGACCTGCCTCTACGCCGTTCTTGCCAGAACCACTCTTTAGGCAGATACCATCATCACCAGCATCTATGGTACACTCGGTAATAAGGCATCTGTTACAGTTGCTCAGGTCAATGGCATCACCATTCTGTGCATTCCAAGGACAACGAACCGTCACGCCAAGTACGCTTACATCCTTACAGTAGCAAGGGTGAACGTGGAAACGTGGGGAGTTCTGTACGGTTATGTCCTGAAACAATACTCGCTCACAACGTTCAAAGCGGATAAGGTCGGCACGGGCATTTGCCTCTTCCTCTGGAGAATCGGTAAGTGAAGGGACATTCTTCAGGTTATAGGGATACCAGATATCGCCCTTGGCACTAATGATACCTCCCATCTGAGTGTATTGTTTCCACTCAGTTGAACTTACCTTGCTCTTCTTTACAGGACGCCAGTAGGAACCACTACCGTCAATAGCACCAAGACCGGTGATACTGATGTCATGCGCATCCTTAGCATAGAAAGCCGGGATGACGAGTTTGCTTGTCTTGTTTGTCGTGTTCTTGTGCTTTGACTTATCTGGTGTCATCTTCACGATGGCGTTACGGCTTAGGTTTATGTCGATGTTGCTCTTGAGCATCACCGGACCTGTGAGCCATATACCATCCTCTACGATGAGATGACCGCCACCCTTCTTGCTGAGGTCGTCAATAGCCTTTGCGAAAGCATCAGTACAAAGCGTTATACCATCGCTGACTGCACCATACGCCGTTAGTTTCACATATCTGTCAGGAATCTTAGGCAACAATGGCTTTTTCAAGGGAATTGGTAGGTTCTTGTATAGGTATGAGAAATCCTTGCCCTCAGTACATCGTGAGTCCTGAGCGTTTGCGCTGACTAATCCAAACAGAGTAAGGAATAGGAATAGTGCAGAGAGTTTCTTGTTCATGGAGTATAAAATAAGATATAGTACTATAAAATTTTAGGTGCAAGTTTAGGCTCGCACTTCTTTGAGTGCAAACTTAGGCTCGCACGAAGCAAAAAGTGCATGTCAGCCCCAAGGCTGGGGCACGTTTCATTTTGCAAGTGCAAAGTTACTTTTTTTTATTCAAAAAAGAAAACTTTATTGCGTTTTTTTGTAGGGATAACCCATAATTTTCAATTTCGGTAGAACGCAAAGACGCTGAGACGCAAAGTTTTTCTTGAAAAGGAATACACGAATAAACGAAAAAATTTCGTTTATTCCATGATTTTCGTGTTCAGAAAAATATTAATGTCATAATTAATGTATAATTTGTGTCCTAATTAATGTTTCGCCGTAAGGTTTTTTTTGTAACACATTAATTTGGACGTTAATTGGGACATTAATTGATACATTAATTTTTTGTGCTTTCATATTCAAAAATAAACTTAGCGTCTTTGCGTTTTTAAGAACGTATAGATTACAATTGTGTGAAAAAAATGATTTTTCAACTTAACTTTTCACATTGACATACGCTTATATTGTAGAATGACCCAAGAAGAGTTTGAACATATAGCCCCAGCGCTCCGAGAGTTGATGCTCTCGGTAGGCCGCAGTTTCTTCGGCAATGACGATGATGCCGAGGATGTTGCACAGGAGGGATTGGTTGCTCTTCTAAGGTTCATAGACAGAATGGACTCTGGTGCCCGGCATGATGCCCTTGCCATTAGGGTGGCAAAGCATTGTTGTATGGATATAGTGAGGAAAAGAAAATCCAGTCTTTTTGTGTCGGGCAGGATGAACGAGGAGATCGCTCCGCCAGGCAGGGATGTGGGGGCCTCGCCTCACGAGAACTTGGAGGCAAAGGAACTGCATGAAGCCGTTGACAAAGCCGTTCAGCATCTGAAACCAAGTGAACGACGCCTGTTTGAAATGAGACAGATAGAAGGCCTTGAGCTTGACGACATAGCCAAACGGACAAACATAGCGAAACCTTCAATAAAGAGCATCGTCTCTGCTGCGAGAAAGAAAGTCTTCGCGGAAATTAGGGAAAGGCTCAGAAAGTAAATTCTAAGTTTCTGTCTGGAAGACAATACTATGAGTAACCCCGTACATACGAGTGAAACGAGAATGTGCGGGGGGGTCAAAAAGAGTTTCTACTGCCTGGAGGGCAGTACATAGCGAGAGGTCTGAATCAGGTACAGCCTTCCAGGCTGATAAATAGATGGGTGGTTCTCTATCCGAGGGCATCCTTTCCTTCGTCAAGTATGCCCTCGGTTACTCATAGTATAGCCTTCCAGGCTACTTGCAAAAACTGAATAATTTACTTTCCGCCACAGGGCGCAAGCCCGATTTGATTTAACAGTAAAAGTTTTAACGATATGACATATAACGAGACTGAAATATTAATCCAGAAATATCTCAACGGCGAGACAACAGCCGAGGAGGAGAGGATTCTTGCCCTTGAGGTTTCGCGTAAGGATGCCCCGGAGGACTGGAAGGTTATTGCCGAGATGCTTGGCGAACTGACCATCGACGAGGCACTATTCGACCAAATAATGGCAGAGCGCAAGCAGAAGCCTCGCTTCATTAGGCTATGGCCTTGGATGGCTGCTGCCTGTGTTGCCGCCTTGCTCATTGTCTTCCTCGGACCTCCGAGGGAAGAGACCTCTACACAACCACAAGTTGCAAAGGTTGAGCCTAAGAAGATAGAGACAGAGGTCAAGCCTGTTGATCCTGTGTCTGTTTCTGCCGAAAAGGAAGAAGCAATAGAATCAATACCCGCAAAACGTATTGTGACAAAGGTAGTTGCGAAGCATCATAGGGAAAACGTAATGCCAAAGCAACAAGTAACGGAATATCAGAATCAGCCAGAGAAAACCATTGAGCCGATTGCTGACCCTATGGATGAAATAAATGATATTGCACAGGTAGAAGAGCCTGCCATACAAGACAGCAGGAAGGATTTCATGGAATATACAAGAAGTATTCGTGAAAGAGGCGAGCTTGTAATGCAAAGAATTGCTGCCCTCAGCGCTGGAAGTGCGATTAATTAATAAAAACAATGAGCTTATGAAAAGAATAATAACGATAATATTTTCCGTACTGCTGGCTATGACTGCGCTGGCACAGAGGGAATTAGGACTTGATGAAATCACTAAGTCTATTGGTGGATATAACTGGAAACGCAAAATCCACGAAAAGGGAACATACGTTATATTTCGACATACGATTCTTTCTGATCGTTCATTCCGCAACATGAAGGGAATAACAGATCTTAATAATGACAGAATAGCCCAGGGGAGGGATACCTTGAATGCTGATACTTTGAAGGCTAAGATTGACCATGAAGAAATGGTCTATAAGGAAACTTTTGCCCGTGTTCGTCAAATGTTGGATTCATTAATGGAAGCATCTGAAGAATCATATCATTTTGAAAATCACAATCGGGGTGTTGACTCAATAAATTATTCTATATGCCTTGAGTCAAACAAAAGCAGGAAAATAAATAAGGATGACTGGGATTTTCCTGATACAACGGAAACCATCACATTAAATATGCGTTCAAAAGATACAGAGATTGGAAAACGTGTTTATTTCCGTATTCAACACGAAAGAATTGAATATGCGGATTGTGCCAAAGAGACAGACTTTGATTTTGAGGCATATACGAGTGCCATACTTCCTGTCCTAAATCGGGAAGGCGTGAAATCAGAGGATTACAATTCGCATGATGACGATAAGGAAGACAGCCTTACGGGAAAAGGAAATGGGAGAAAAAAATCGTACATAGCTCGTCACGGCAAGGTTTTCTTAATTCCGCTAAAGGATGAAGAGTTGGCTAAGAAGATAATGGATGAGGTCAATAAAGTCACAGGGGACTACCTTGCCAATCACGGAGATCAGCTCTATAACTATAACTACAAAGTATTTGAAGAAGCTCAATTGGCGCATAAAAGAGGACGTCAAGCATTGTTTAAACCAATTCTGACGGGATTTGCTAAAAATGGATGGAATAGGATATTGGACCTTAGCATAACGGAAGATGGGTATTCATTTATAATACCAGAAGAGTGTAGTAGGACACTCGAATTCATCAGAGAGGAACGTTGGAAGAATGAAATGAAAAGCAAAAGGAAGAATGTAAAGGAAAAAAAGAAATAGAGGATTTAGGAAAAAATGGTTTTAGTGAAATTACAGGTTGTAGGATAACGGAAAGCTTATGTCCATTTCGGACATAAGCTTTTTAAATTTCGTAAAAACTACCTTGATTCTTCGCTTTTTCTCCGAGGTTACTCCATCGATACTCCATCGTTACTCCATCGTTAGTCCATCTAAACGATGGACTAACGATGGAGTAACGATGGACAAACGATGGAGAAACATAGTAGAATGGGCGGGAAAAGAGTGGATAAAAAAAAAGTAAAAAGGAAAAAATAAAAAGTGGCGAATCACGCCCATTAGCTCTAAAGCTAATCATACTTTTTATTTTTTCCTTTTTACTTTATACTTTCTCCGCTCTTCACTCTTTACTTAGTGGTCAGTCCTAATTCCTTCGCCTTCTCGTTGAGAAGGGCAAGGAGAGGCTCTCGTTCATTCTCTACCTTATTGTCGAGAACGGCATCCTTGAGATATTGCTTTAGTATTCCGACTTCTCGTGAAGGTTTGAGATTATACATTTCCATAATCTCGTTGCCGTCAATAACTGGCTGGAGGAGTCGTTTGAAATCCTTTTCCTTCAAATCCTCAATCTTCTGGCGCACAAGCTGATAGTTGTCGAGGAATCGTTGCTTTCGCTGTTGGTTCTTGCTCGTTATGTCAGCCTCGCAGAGTGCCATGAGAGCATCAATATCATCACCTGCATCGTTCACCATACGACGGACGGCAGAGTCTGTCACTATGTCATCGGCAATGGCAATTGGACGCATGTGCAGTTCCACCATCTTCTGGACGAATTTCATCTTTGCATCCATAGGTAGTTTCATTCTGCGGAAGATGCCAGGAACCATCTTTGCGCCTATTGTGTTGTGAGCATGGAATGTCCAGCCCTGAACAGGATCCCAACGCTTGCTCTTTGGCTTGCCAATGTCGTGGAGTAGGGCAGCCCAACGGAGCCAGAGCTGGGTGTTGGGTGATGGGTGTTGGGTGTTGGCGGTTTGTTTTACCACATTTTCGAGCACTTCGAGAGTGTGGTAGAAATTATTCTTATGTGCACGGCCGTTCTTTGTCTCGACCATATCCATTTGCGAGAGTTCAGGGAAGATAATTGCAAGGAGACCAGAGCGTTGCAGATCCACGAAACCACGGCTTGGGTGCTTGGTCATAAGAGTCTTGTTGAGTTCTTCCGCTATACGTTCTCCGCTAATGATTTTGATACGCTCGGCATTTCGTTCAAGAGCCTCGAAGGTCTCGTCCTCGATAAGGAAGTTGAAGCGTGTGGCAAAGCGGATGCAACGGAGCATTCGCAATGGATCGTCAGAGAAGGTGATGTCTGGATCGAGAGGCGTGCGGATGATTCCGTCGTAAAGGTCGTCAATACCTCCAAATGGGTCAACGAGTTCGCCAAAACGATTCTTGTTCAGACAGATAGCCATTGCGTTAATGGTGAAGTCGCGACGATTCTGATCGTCCTCAAGAGTTCCGTCCTCTACGATAGGCTTGCGGGAGTCACGTTGATAGCTCTCCCTACGAGCGCCGACGAATTCGATCTCAAGACCCTCTGAATCCCCCTTAAAGGGGGACTTTTCTTGCGTGAGCGGCTCTTCCCCTTTAAGGGGAAGCGGGGAAGGGGTCGTTCCATAGACCTTCACCTGTGCAGTTCCGAAGTTCTTGAATACAGAGAGTGAGGCTTTCTTGCCGAGCTTCTTCTTCAGATATTTGGCAACGGCGATTCCTGGGGATGGCATTCCGTTAGGAGCCACCACCACGCAGTCAATATCATCAGATGGTTTTTCGAGGAAGATGTCACGGACATACCCTCCCACTACATAACACTCAAGTCCGAGACTATCAGCAGCCTCGGAAATCAAGTGAAAAATATCCTTGTCAAGTATTTGCGCCAGTTCGGCGTCTGTATAATCTTTCATTCTAAGTTTCAAGTTGATGGTTGAAGGGTGAGGGGATTATGGTTGAAGGGTGAGGGGATTATGGTTGAAGGGTGAGGGATGAAGGATGAGGGTTTATTACTGTCAAGCCCTATTCCTTATTCTTTCCAACCTTATTCCTCTATCAAACCCTATTCCTTATTCTTTCCAACCTTATTCCTCTATCAAGCCCTATTCCTTATTCTTTCCAACCTTATTCCTCTATCAAACCCTATTCCTTATTCTTTCCAACCCTATTCCATCCTTTTCGTCTGCAAAATTACAAAAAAAGAATGACATTTTAGGGCGTTTGTAAAATTTTTAGTATTTTTGCACCATGAAAATACGTAAAAACATAGCAATGACATCGTTACAAATACTCAGATTGGCTATTTGCGTGACTTTTGGCACGGTTCTTCTTTCTGGTTGCGAGAAGAATCCAGAGGCAAAGCAGTTGCTCAAGGAGATACAGGCGGAATATGAAGCCGGCAATTATCAGCAGGTGATGTTTTCAATAGACTCCCTTCGTCATAACTATCCGGATGCGGTTGAGGAACGAAAGGAGGCTCTGAAAATTCATCAGGAGGCATCCCTGAAACTTGCTCAGGCAAATCTTGCCCTTGTTGACTCTGCCCTTCAGACGGCAATAAGGCAGTTTGACGAGATGAAACCACAGGTTGAGGCTCATCGCAAGGCTTGTGTGGCTACTCAGGAAGAGCTTCAGCAGTTTAATGAACTGAGGGCTCATCGTGATTCTCTTCAGGGAGTTTTCAATATGGAGTGTGCCAAGATAAAGTATATTCATAAACGTCAAAAAGAGTTGACAAATGATAAATGACCTATACGAATTGGCATTTTCAATGGCTTTTTCTTTGAAATATCGCCAAAAATAAGTAACTTTGCACCGCTTTATTATAGAAAAGCCCCCCAGCCCCCCAAGGGGGAGTCTTTTAGATAGTAATGAAACCTTATGCCCGTAGCGAAAAAGGTATATAAAAACTCCCCCTTGGGGGGCTGGGGGGCTTATAAAACAATTATGACAACAGAGGAAGAATTCAGAAGCGCGCTGAAAGAGTGTCGCGATATCTTTACCGCAAAGCTGGGAGACTATAGTGCCTCTTGGCGTATTCTCCGTCCGTCTTCTCTTACCGACCAGCTCTTCATCAAGGCTAAGCGCATCCGTCAGCTTGAGACTGGCGAGGTGGCTATGGTTGAAGAGGGCATCCGTCCTGAGATTATGGCTCTGGTGAACTATGGCATCATTGGTCTGATACAGTTGCAGGAAGGCTATGTTGACGAGCCAGACATTGACAAGGATCGTGCCATTGAGCTTTATGACCATTTTGCGGAAGAGACCTTGCAGCTTATGATTCGCAAGAACCATGACTATGCCGAGGCATGGCGTGGAATGCGCGTGACAAGCTATACGGATTTCATCCTCACGAAGATAAACAGAGTAAAGGAAATTGAGGATAACCAGGGTAGGGTGAGCGTATCGGAAGGTATCGACTCAAACTATATGGATATCATCAACTACGCTGTGTTTGGACTCATTAAAACCAAGGGTGCTGAGTGAAGATTCGCTATTTGCTGGTAAACATAGCCCGCATCATACTCGCCATTACATTCATCTTCTCGGGATTTGTCAAGGCGGTTGATCCGATAGGAACGCAGTATAAGCTGCAAGACTATGCCGAGGCATTGGGATTGTTGCAGTATGCACCCGACTGGCTGACGCTCTCCACATCCGTAGCGTTGTCGGCTATGGAATTCTCGCTTGGTGTGTTCCTTCTCTTTGCCATGCTGAGAGGAATTGTCACCCGTGTGATGCTCGCCTTTATGGTGGTTATGACATTGGTGACCGTATGGATCTGGATGGCAGATCCCGTGAGCGATTGCGGATGTTTCGGCGATGCTATACGCCTGACCAATGGCGAGACGCTTCTGAAGAACATCATACTGCTGGGACTTGTCTGCCTGGTGGCGAAATGGCCGATGAAGATGCCGAGGTTCGTGAATCTCAGCAACCAATGGATTGTATTTCATTACACCTTCCTCTTCATTCTTGCCACATCGGTATGGAGCTTGTACGACATTCCTGTCTTCGACTTCCGTCCGTATCATATCGGGGCAAATATTCCAGAGGGAATGGAAATGCCGGAGGGGGTGAAAGGGCCAGAGTTTGAGACCACCTTCATATTGGAGAAGGATGGAGTTCAGAAGGAATTTACGCTGGAGGAATATCCTGATTCTACATGGACTTTCATCGACTCTAAGTCAAAACAGATAAGCGAAGGCTATGTGCCGCCTATCCACGACTTCACGATCACGGATATGCAGACGGGCGATGACCTTACGGAGACAATAAATGAGGGATATACCTTCCTGCTCGTCTCTCCGCATCTGGAACAGGCTGACGATACGAATTTTGGCAACATAGACATGATCTATGAATATGCCGTTGAGAATCATTATAAGTTCTATTGTCTTACGGCAAGTGGCGATTCTGCCATTACACGCTGGAAGGATATGACTGGAGCTGAGTATCCGTTCTATAACACGGACGAGACGACCCTCAAGACCATAATAAGGAGCAATCCGGGATTGCTGTTGCTGAAAGACGGTACGGTGATTGGCAAGTGGGGACATAACCTGCTTCCTGCCGACGAGATGATAAGGCAACCGCTTGAGAAATCTGAGTTCGGACATCTGCCTGAAGATGGTCTGGCAAAGAGAATAGCCCTGATACTGCTCTGGTTTGTATTGCCTCTCGCCTTGCTCACCATTGCCGACAGGCTCTGGATGTGGTCAAGATGGCTTTCAAGAAAAGAATTCAAAGAATCCAACAGGATATATAATTTCATTAAAAACAAAACAAAAAATGAGAAAGAAAATCGTAGCAGGTAACTGGAAAATGAACAAGAACCTGCAGGAGGGCGTAGCTCTCGCTAAGGAGCTCACAGAGGTTGTAAAGAATCCTAACTGTGACGTTATCATCGGTACTCCATTCATCCACCTTGCAAGCGTTGCTGACGTAATCAAGGGTAGCTGCATCAAGCTCTCTGCTGAGAACTGCGCAGACAAGGCTTCTGGTGCTTACACAGGTGAGGTTTCTGCTGAGATGGTTAAGTCAACAGGTGCTGAGTACGTTATCCTCGGTCACTCTGAGCGTCGTGAGTACTACCACGAGACTCCAGAGATCCTCAAGGAGAAGGTAAACCTCGCTCTTGCTAACGGTCTGAAGGTTATCTTCTGCATCGGCGAGTCTCTCGCACAGCGTGAGGCTAACGAGCAGGAGGCTGTATGTAAGGCTGAGCTCGCTGGTTCTGTATTCCACCTTTCTGCTGAGGAGTGGAAGAACATCGTTATCGCTTACGAGCCAATCTGGGCTATCGGTACAGGTAAGACTGCTACTGCTGACCAGGCTGAGGAGATCCACGCTTACATCCGTTCTTGCGTAGCTGAGGTTTACGGTGCAGAGGCTGCTGACAACACAACTATCCTCTACGGTGGTTCTTGTAAGGCTTCTAACGCTCCTGAGCTCTTCGCTAAGCCTGACATCGACGGTGGTCTTATCGGTGGTGCTTCTCTGAAGGCTGCTGATTTCAAGGGTATCATCGACGCTTGGAACTAAGAAATTGCATCTACTTTAACTCTCTTTCGGGAGTGAGGCTCATGCCTCTCTCCCGAGGAGAGTAAATGTTAAAGTTAAAAATTAAAAAGTATGATTGACATTCTTTGCTGATAGCGTGATTTGTCACTTTTTACTTTTAAATTTTTAATTTTTAATTTTCTTATGAACAGACTCTTAACATTTATTCTCGCATTAATCTGTTGTCTGGGCATTCAGGCGCAGAACCAGAAATTCCTTGACGGACTTCGTGCTAACGAACCTGGCAAGGGTACTGTCACCGTGACTCAGAGTCCGGCTATCGATGTGTTGGTTAATGGTAATCCGCAGTCTGCGAATAATAGTGTTGCTCCTACTCCTGCAGCACCTGTCACCCATCATCCGACACCAACTATTCCACAAGAAAACAATAGACCGGATGCTGCTCAGCATCACGGCACAGATATAGCGCATAATGGCAGCAATGATATTCCAGGAGAGGATGCAGCCGTAGATACCCGTAAGAAGGTGATGCGCAACAGCTATAAAACAACAGGTTTCCGTATTCAGGTATTCTCCGGCGGTAATTCCCGCAATGACCGTCAGAAGGCAGAAAAGGCTGGTACGGATATGAAACGATATTTCCCAACCGAACCTGTGTATGTTCATTTCTACTCTCCTTCATGGAAATGCCGCATGGGCAACTACCGTACACAGGAGGAGGCTCGTGCCGTTCTTGCACAGGTAAAGAAATATTATCCACAGGCGTGTCTCGTCAAGGGCACGATAAGCGTGCAGTATTAGTAAATTGAAAATTGACAATTGAAAATGGAAAATTTAGCTTGGCTATACATGCAAACAATTTCCAATTCTCAAAGGTTAATTTTCAACTCATAATTTTCAATTTTCAACTTTCAATTTTCAATTGTATAAATGCTTGATAGTAATATAGAATCAACAGAGCCATACGTTAATCCTGAGACTCTCGACGAGCTTGCAGGTCACTACAAGGAAGTGCTCAGACTTCTCGGCGAGGATACTGAACGCGAGGGATTGCTAAAGACTCCACTCCGTGTGGCAAAGGCTATGCAGTTCCTTACAAAGGGCTATCGTGAGGATCCAAAGGCAATTCTTGAAAAGGCTCTTTTCCACGAGACATATAACCACATGGTCATTGTGAAGGACATCAACTTCTACTCTCTGTGTGAGCATCACATGCTTCCTTTCTATGGAAAGGCACATGTGGCATACATTCCTAATGGTACAATCACAGGCCTTTCAAAGATTGCGCGTGTTGTGGAGGTGTTTGCCCGTCGTTTGCAGGTGCAGGAACGTATGACGCATCAGATCATGGAAGTTATTCAGGAAACCCTGAAGCCACAAGGCGTGATGGTTGTTGTTGAGGCTGTCCACATGTGCATGCAGATGCGCGGAGTGGAGAAGCAGAACTCAGTAACTACGACCTCTGCCTTTGCCGGAATCTTCGGAAATGCTACGACACGTCAGGAGTTTATGAATCTGATTAATAAATAATAAAATGAAAAATTATAAAATGAAAAATACAGGCCACACTTTGGTGTGTTCTCGCAGGGTATTGAATTTTATAATTTTTCATTTTTAATTTTTCATTGAAAGAAACTATGCGTTTTATCTCATGGAATGTGAATGGGCTTCGTGCCTGTGCTGGTAAGGATGGCGAGAAGGTGGAGAACGGAATAATAGGTTTCCAGACCGCCTTTGCCGAGTTTGATGCTGATTTCTTCTGCCTTCAGGAGACGAAGATGCAGGAAGGTCAGCTCGACCTTTCATTTCCAGGCTATCAGTCATATTGGAACTATGCTGATAAAAAAGGATATTCTGGTACAGCAATATATACTAAACACACGCCATTGAACGTTAGTTATGGTATGGGGATAGACGAACATGACCATGAAGGACGTGTCATCACTCTTGAGTATGAGAAGTTCTATCTCGTTACCGTTTATACCCCAAACTCTCAGGATGGTCTTCGCCGACTTGACTACCGCATGACATGGGAGGATGATTTCCGTGCATATCTCAAGGCTCTTGATGCCAAGAAGCCTGTCATCGTATGTGGTGATATGAACGTGGCTCATGAGGAGATTGACCTTAAGAATCCTAAGACAAACCACATGAATGCTGGTTTCACGGATGAGGAGCGCGAGAAGTTCACCAAGCTTCTCAACGAGGGCTTTATTGATACTTTCCGCACCCTGCACCCAGAAGAGGTGACCTATTCATGGTGGTCATACCGTTTTCAGGCTCGAAAGAAGAATACAGGTTGGCGTATAGACTATTTCGTAACTTCCGAAAGACTGAAGAACAGCATCAAGACAGCGGCTATCCATACTAATGTCTATGGTTCGGATCATTGTCCGGTGGAGTTGGAAATATAATAAATGAAAAATGAATAATGAAAAATTATAAAATACAGATTACACTTGTAAGCGTAAAAATGTAACTTGTATTTTGCATTTTTAATTTTTCATTTTTCACTTAAAGAAAGAGCATGAAGAGGCGTTTCTACACCTTATATATAATAGCACTCCTCACATCATTGGTTGTAAGTGCACAGGAAAGGACGGTTGAGAACCGCCCTTATTGCGATTTGCGACCTATGCACTTCGGAGTTATCGTGGGAACGCATTTTCAGGATCTTGAGTTTGAGAATGTAGGACCTTTTACCTATACCGATGCTGACGGTAATCAGCAGGATGCGCTTGTTACCTGCGATCAGAACACTTGGGATAGCGGTTTTCAGGTAGGTGTACTTGGTGAGATGCGTCTGAATGACTATCTCGCATTCCGTGTGGCACCTATTATGTATTTTGCCAATCGACATATCGTTTTTAACGACTATAAGAACCATGATGCGAAGGGAGACTATGCACAGGTACGTCAGGACATGAAGAGTGTCTATGTCACTTGTTCGCTTGATCTTATCTATGCAGCAAAGCGATTTAACAACCACCGTCCGTATGTCATGGCAGGACTAGCACCGGCACTTAACCTATCCACAAAGGCGAACGACTATCTTCAGTTAAAGAAGAGCGACCTTTTCTTTGAGGTAGGTATGGGATGTGACTTCTATCTGCCATTCTTCAAGTTGCGTCCGGAACTGAAATTCATGTATTCGCTTGGCAATAGTCTGAATACCAACCATGCAAAGACGTTGAGGGATAAGAATAAACTTGCTTATGCAGGTTCTGTTAGTTCTGCACGAAGCAGTATAATCGCTCTTACCTTCTATTTCGAATAGTGAACATTGTTCAGTACCTATAAAAGGGGATTGATAGTACTAATTTGGAAGAAAAATGCATTTTTTTTGAAAATTTTCTCATTATTTTTAGGTATTTTCAAAAGAAAACATTAACTTTGCACTCACCATTAGAATTAAAACAATATTAACAAATAACAAAACAAAAACATTATGGCATACGTAATTAGCGAAGACTGCATTGCATGCGGTACATGTATCAGCGAGTGTCCATCTGAGGCTATCTCTGAGGGCGATATCTATTCAATCAACCCTGATCTCTGCACAGAGTGTGGCACATGTGCTGACGTTTGTCCTAACGAGGCTATCAGCCTTCCTTAAGACTCCGCACGCATAGCGTATTGAACTAAAAGGCAATCTCATTTCTGAGGTTGCCTTTTTCCTTGCTGTTTTCTGAGCAACTTGTAATAATTTCAACCATACAGGAAAGTTTACTCCTTGTTTTTTTGCGAATTAAAAAGTTATTTGTATCTTTGCACATAGTTTGTAAATAGTAATTAGTAAATAGTTAAATAGTAAATGGTAAATAATATTACTTCTACAATCAAGTATATTGGCGTTGACGATCTTGACATAGATCTTTTCGAGAGCCAGTACGAAGTGCCTAACGGCATGGCATACAACTCATATCTCATTGAGGATGAGAAGATCGCAATCATGGATACTGCTGATGCTCGCAAGGGAGCAGAGTGGTGGGCTAACCTTGAAGAGGCTCTTGCTGGACGCAAGCCTACATATCTCGTTGCTCATCACATGGAACCTGACCATGCCTCTCTCATTGCAGAGGTAGTGGAGAAATATCCAGAGGTGAAGGTCGTTACTTCAGGCAGGGCAATTACTATGCTTGGCAATTTCTTCCCAGAGAAGAACCTTGCAGATAACTGCATGGAGATAAAGAATGGCGATACACTTGAGCTTGGTGAGCATACCCTTACTTTCATTTCTGCGACTATGGTTCACTGGCCAGAGGTAATGGTAAGCTATGACTCAAAAGATAAGGTACTGTTCTCTGCCGATGGTTTTGGCAAGTTCGGTGCTATTAATGCTGACGAGGACTGGGCATGTGAGGCTCGTCGTTATTACTTCAACATCTGCGGAAAATATGGTGCACAGGTTCAGAGGCTTCTGAAGGCAGCATCTGCTCTCGACATACAGATCATCTGTCCTCTCCACGGTCCTATCCTCAATGAGAATCTCGGCTATTACATCGGTCTCTATGACACTTGGTCAAAGTATGGTGTTGAGACGGAGGGAGTTCTTATTGCATACGCCTCAATACACGGCGGTACAAAGGTTGTGGCAGAGAAGGTTGCAGAGATGTTCCGTGAGAAGAATATCGGTAAGGTGGCAATCACCGACCTTTGTCGTGATGATATGGCTGAGGCTATCGAGGACGCTTTCCGCATGAACCGTCTTGTACTTGCAGCTGCAAGTTACGATGCAAGTGTATTCCCTCCAATGTACGACTTTATCCACCATCTGGAGATGAAGGCTTACCAGAAACGTAAGGTTGGTATCATCGAGAATGGTTCCTGGGCACCTACTGCAGCCAAGACCATGAAGAAACTTCTCGAAGGCTGCAAGGACATCGAAATCGTAGAACCAACAGTCACTATCTGGAGTCGCATGAAGGAATCAGACATTCCTCAGCTTCAGGCACTTGTGGATGCTATGGTATAAGGCCATCCATTAAACCTGACACATACTCCGCTGTTATTAACATAACTATTCCCACACCATCAAGAATTTTCCTTAATAGTGTGGGATTTTTCTTTTGTCTTTTTAATGCTGTTTGGAATAATATTCTGTGTTTTGTGTGTATCTTGGTATAAAGGTAGCATATTTTTCTGAAATTATAGAATTATTTTGTATTGAAATGTTTCTTTTTATACCTTTGCACCATGAAAATGATAATAATGTAGTAAAAAAAGAAACGTATGACAAAAAGAAAGACATCAGTAATCGGTTTTCCACGCATTGGAAAAAGACGTGAACTCAAGTTTGCAAGTGAATCATTTTTCAAGGGGGATATTACCGAGGGGGAATTGCGTCAGATCGCAAAGAATTTACGCTACTATGGTTGGAAGAGACAGAAAGATGCAGGAATTACCTTCATCCCATCAAACGACTTCTCGTTCTATGACAACGTGCTCGATACGGCATTTATCTTCGGCGTGATACCAGCGCGTTATCGCGATCTGGGACTTGGTCGCATTGAGACATATTTCGCGGCCTCACATGGCTATCAGGGTGAGAAGGGCGATGTGAAGGCACTACCTATGAAAAAATGGTTCAATACCAACTATCACTATATTGAGCCAGAGATTGACGATAATATGGTATTCGCAGTTAGCGACTACATAAAGCCTGTGGAGGAATACAACGAGGCAAAGGCTGCTGGCTATCAGACACTTCCCGTACTGACTGGCGCATTCACATTCCTGTCTCTTGCAAGATACACAGGCAGTAAGCGCGCCAAGGATTTTGCAGCCCAGGCTGCCGAGGCATACGCACAGGTGGCACTCAAACTGGCCGAGGCTGGGGCAGAGTGGGTGAGCTTTGCAGAACCGTCTTTGGTTCTCGAACTGAATGATGAGCAGTGCAACCTCTTCAAGGCAATTTATTCGGATCTCATCAGTCGCATAAGAAAAGAAAGCGGACTCAAGATTTTGTTGCAGACATACTTCGGTGATATTCGCGAGGCATATGCTGACGTTATAGAACTTGGCTTTGACGGTATAGGACTTGACTTTATCGAAGGGCGCAAGACGTTAGAACTGATACAAGGCGGATTCCCAAAGGATGTGTTGCTCTTTGCAGGCATCGTAAACGGAAAAAACATCTGGCGTACCAACTATACAGACAAACTTGAGCTGATAAAGGAGATTGAAAAGTCCGTGCCATCCGAAAACATCGTCATCAGCACATCATGCTCGCTACTGCATGTGCCATATACCGTGAGTTCAGAGGAGAAACTTCCAGAAGAAATACTACGCCACTTCGCTTTTGCCGAGGAGAAACTCACGGAACTGTCTGACATAGCCAATGGCAATGCACTTCAGGAGAACAAAGTTCTATTTGCCAAACCACGTACTGAAGGCAATAGCAAGGTGCGCCAGAACGTGAGCCAACTCTCTGCAGCCGACTTCGAGCGCCTACCAAGCCGTAGTGAGCGCCGTAAGATACAGGATGGAATATTCAATCTGCCAGCATTCCCTACAACCACCATCGGCTCTTTTCCACAAACCACAGAAGTCAGGGCAAAGCGTGCAGCTCTGAAGAAAGGTACAATCACACGCGACGAGTATGTGGAATACAACCAAAATAAGATAGCCGACTGTATAAGGTTGCAAGAGCAGTTGGGCTTCGATGTACTGGTACACGGAGAGTTTGAGCGCAACGACATGGTAGAGTATTTCGGTTCAAAACTGGACGGATATGTGTTCACCCAGAACGCATGGGTACAGAGCTACGGCACACGTTGTGTGAAGCCGCCAGTAGTATGGAGCGACGTGAGCCGCAAGTCACCAATCACCGTAGAATGGTCTGTATATGCCCAGAGCCTAACCGACAAGCCTGTAAAGGGAATGCTCACGGGACCTGTCACCATACTCAACTGGTCGTTCCCACGTGAGGATGTATCGCTCAAGGAGCAGGCATTACAGATAGCCCTCGCCATTAGGGACGAGGTACTCGACCTTGAGCGCAGCGGAATAAAGATAATACAGGTTGACGAGGCTGCATTGCGCGAGAAACTGCCGTTGCGCAAGAGTGCATGGCACAGCGAATACCTCGACTGGGCAATACCAGCATTCAGACTTGTTCACTCTGGCGTAAAGCCCGAAACACAGATACACACTCACATGTGTTACAGCGAGTTTAGCGACATTGTCAAGGATATTGACAATATGGATGCTGATGTCATCACATTCGAGGCAAGCCGTTCTGACCTCAAATTGCTTGATGCACTCAATGCAGCCAACTTCGAGACACAGGTAGGTCCTGGTGTTTATGACATTCACTCGCCACGTGTACCATCGGTCAACGAGATTGTCGATACCCTGCACAAGATCATAGCCAAGATACCGTCGGCTAATGTTTGGGTGAACCCCGACTGCGGACTAAAGACTCGTGGAGAGCAAGAGACGGTGGAGAGTCTCCGGAATCTTGTGACCGCCGCTGCTGTCCTGCGCAAGGAAAAATAATAAATAATCCATCCCGAGAGTATAAAAAACTTTCGGGATGGATTGTATCTGTCAGTCAATGGTTAATGGCTTAATAGCCTTTGGCAAAACTTACTTTTTCACTATTTCCAAAAAATCCTTGGAGGTCTCACGAATATTGTGTATCTTTGCAAGCATAAACTAAAACTGACAATGCTAAAGAAACTATTCATAATACTATTAAGTGTATTACCATTAACATCGATACATTCTACTCCCCTCCCTTTATGGGAGGGGAAGGGGGTGGGTCTGCTGATGGATGGTTTTCACCCTTGGTCCGGCAAGCGCGTCGCCTATTTCGGCGACTCCATAACCGACCCTCGCAACAAGGCTTCCAAGAAGAAATACTGGACTTTCCTTCAGGAATGGCTCGGCATAACGCCTTACGTCTATGCCCGAAGCGGCAGGATGTGGGATGACATCCCACGACAGGCAGAGGAGTGCATGAAAGAGCATGGGGATTCCGTGGATGCTATCATCATCTTCATGGGCACTAACGACTATAACAACGGCGTGAAGATAGGCGAATGGTACACGGAGAAGGAGGAGGAAGTGATGTATGGGCATGGGCAGCCAAAGAAGATGACCATGCGAAAGCGTCAGTATCTCTGCATGGATAAGGACACGTATCGCGGACGTATCAATATCGCTCTCGACAAGGTGAAGCGAATGTACCCCGACAAGCAGATAGTGCTCCTCACCCCTATCCACCGTCAGAACTTCCATGCCAACGACAAGAACTGGCAATGCTCCGAGGATTATACCAACCAATGCGGCATCTATCTCAAGGAATATGTTGATGCCGTAAAGGAAGCCTCCAATATCTGGGCTGTGCCTGTCATTGATATGAATGCCCTCTGCGGCCTCTACCCTATGGCTGACGAATATGCCAAGTTCTTCAATAATGCCGAGACCGACCGCCTTCACCCTAACGACCTCGGTCATGAGCGAATGGCAAAGACCTTGATGTATCAGTTGCTCGCCCTTCCCGTTTTTGATACTCCCCAAAAGGCTTCTGTCTTTGGCAAGATATACCCCAACCGCATGGATGACCTCACATGGGAAAACGAGTGGTGCGCCTATCGTATGTATGGTCCTGCCGTACAGAAAGCAGGACAGAAACTGTTCGGATATGATATCTGGGTAAAGAATACTCATGATACAATCGTTGATCTCCGCTACCGTCTTCACATGCCACCTAAGGGCGTTAAGATGAAGTCGTTCCACGAGGACTGGGGCAACGGTATGGACTGCTATGCCGTAAGTGCAAGTCTTGGCTGCTGTACTGCCGCCTTGCTCGATACAGACGGTAAAATCATCTTTCCGTGGAGCTGGGAGAAATGCGAGTTTATGGAGCAGACACCAGAACGATTAAAGATGCACGTCACCCTAAAGCCTGTTGACTATAAGCTCCAGAATGGTGATTCCATTCACTATACCGAGCACAGAATAATAACCGTAGAGAAGGGAAACCGTTTCAACACCTGCGAGGTATGGTACGAAGGTCTTGACCGAAAGATGCAGATTGCCGTTGGTATCGTGGTGCATAAGGAGAACACCAAAGTCTATGCTGACAAGAAATACCACTACATCGCCTATGTGGATCAGCAAGACCCGACTATGGTGAAACCTGACGGCTCTGATGGCGTTATCTATATAGGTGCCAAATGCCCTAAGGCTACTAAGTTCAAGCACGAGCAGGATCATATCCTCGCTATCGCCACACTTGATCCCGGACAGCACTACACCTATCAGTTTGCTGCCGCATGGAGCAAGTTCGATGTACATAGCCTTGAGGAGTGGAAACGTATTCTTGAGGAATAGGAACGATAAATAATTATGGTAGAAATAAGACCTATAGAAGAGAAAGACCAACGGCAATTGGCGAATATAATACGCTCTGTATTTGAGGAATATAATGCGCCATTGGTCAACACAGTTTATGATGACCCTCGAACAGAACACATATTTGATACGCTAACAGGGCATAATGCAGAATACTGGGTGATTGTAGAAAATGATAATGTTCTTGGAGGTTGTGGCTACTACCCAACGGAGGGATTGCCTGAAGGGTATGCCGAACTGGTGAAGTTTTATCTATCGCCCGAAGCCCGTGGGCTTGGGTATGGCTCAAAAATATTCAGGCAAGTAATTGAAAATGCTTGTAAAGCAGGTTACGGTCATCTGTATATAGAGTCATTTCCACAGTTTTCTGGTGCTGTATCAATGTATGAACGTAACGGCTTTGTGCATATACCTCAGCGTCTTGGCAACTCAGGACATACCGCAACAACCATCTTCATGGTAAAGGATTTAAAGTAGGTAATCATTTTTTAGAGCATCTTGACCACTTGATGTCAATCAGAAAAACTTTTTCGCAATAATCCTACATACCTACACAAACAACCGTGCAATTTGCTGACGCACAAAAGTTTGCTGCATTTTTAAATATACGCCAAACCTACACTAAACCTACACCCAACATACACTACGAGTGTAGGATGAGTGTAGGTTTAGTGTAGGTTTGCATGATATTTGAAATCCGTGTAACGTTCTAAATCAAAATAAGTTACAAAGGTGTCGATGTAGGTGTGTAGGATTATTACGAAAAAGCTTTTTCTGAACTGGAAGCAAATCGTCATCGACTTTTCTATGTCTCTTCTTCACCTTCGCTATAACTCCGCTTCTGAACCGTTCTAGGTCCGTTCCTTAGAATTGGAGAAAAATGGGAGTTGCATCGAGTTTGGTAGGGATTTGCAAGGGAGGTGCAACGGTTTATCTCATGTTGATATTTCAACGCAAAGAGACGCAAAGTTTTTTACGAACACGTAAGACATAGAATAAACAAAATGTTTCGTTTCTTTCGGGAGTTGTTTCCCTATGTATAATGTTTTAGGGCTGTATCTTGTATTTTAGCAAAAAAAAGTGCAGAATGAGAACATCCTGCACTTTTTTCTTGTATATATCTTTACTCTATTTCTTGACCATCTTCTTGCCATTAATGATAATGATACCCTTATAGTTGTCATCAACACGCTGGCCAGAGATGTTGTAGATAGCGGTCTTGCCGTTAGAAGAATCTGCATTGATCTCGTTGATTGCAGTTGGCTCAACGCACTTCAGCTCAATCTTGTCAATATCGCAGTTAGCTCCGAAGATAGAGATGCGGATAATCTGCTTACCCTCCTTGAGTTCCTTGAGAGTGGTGTTACTGATAGGCTTGTACGTATCCCAAGAGTTATTACCCGTCTGAGGAACGCTCATTCTCCAGAGGTTCGTAACCTTACCATTCTCTACAATGCCCACGTTGAAGCCTGAGCCAGAGAGACCAGAAGAAACAACGGCATCACATGAATACTTACCTGCCTGCTTAACATCAACGGTATATTCATACCACTCATCCAGAGAAGTCCAACCGAGAACATAGCCACCATTAGAAGCCTTCTTGATATCAACGCCCTCATTGTCAGAACGATAGTTAGACTTAGCCTCATCATTAGAGTCTGAGTCGTGGAAGGTCAAGCCTTCACCACCCTTGTCAAAGTTCTCGGCTTCAACAACACCAGGGATGCTTGCAACGCTCTTGTATGGAGTGCGCTTGTTATTTACCTTCAGATTATAGCTGACGAGCTTTGAAGTCTTGCCATCAGCATCAATAGCCTCTGCAGTAACCTTGTATGTGCCCTTTGCTGTTGGCTTATACTGAGTCTCGAATGGGGCAGAGGTGATAGACTTCAGAAGAACATCTTCAACATAGATATTGACCTTGGCGATGGTGCTTGTCTCAGAAGACGCATCAACTGCGATTGTTGTCTGCTCGCTAACCGTAACAGGTGCAGGATCAGCAGCAATAGCCACCTTCATATTGTCATCAACATCCAGGCGCTGGAGCTTGATCTTATCAATGTTACAGCTTGAACCTGTGATATTGATACGGATGATCTGCTTGCCAGCCTCAAGAGGAATGCTAAGACGACCATGAACGGTAGAATATGTGTTCCAGTCGTTTGACTTGAGACATGGAACGGCAATAGAGCCAGTAAGTTCCTTCAGACCCTCGTCTGTATTGAGCGCAAGGCTGAATGAAGAATTTGTTGCACCAGAAGAAACGATGGCATCAAACTCGTATGTACCAGCCTCAGTTACATCAACTGTATATTCAAGCCACTCGCCTGAGTTGGTGTAGCCAATGGCATAGCCGCCGTTACCCTTCACGATATCCACGCCACCGCCATTAGTACGGTAGTTGCCGTCGCCTTCAACCTTTGTGTCAGAATCGTGATAGCTCATGCCCTCAGCACCAGCATCGAAGTCCTCAGCCTCGATAGTGCCAGGGATTGTTGCGATAATATCCTTGTATGGAGAGCGTGGTTCGTAGGCAGTAACACCAGAAAGACGCTCGTATGTGCTGCCATCCGTAGCATAGACAATAGCCTTGAGGTTGTACTTTCCATCAAACTCAGGAGTGAACTCGGTAGAATATGGAGCCTCGGTCATGGTTGCCTGGAGGGTATTGTTCACATAAAGCTCAACATGATCGATTTCCTTTGTCTTGAGACGAGCACGAACCGTTACAGGCACAGCCTCGCCCTTTGTTACGGCAATAGCAGCAGGCTTTACATAGACAGAAGCCTCCTTAACCATGCCAGGGAATGGACTCTTCGCATTCTTGGCTGCATCAGTACCCATATATTCGCGAAGCCAGGTCATAGCAGGACGATCCTCACCATCCCTGATTATACCAGAGTTACCGTCAGTCGTCCATGTCTTGCCGTAGATATAGCCCCAGAGGGTTACACCAGCCACATAGTCAGCCTCCCACATGTAAGGAATCTGTTCCTTATAACGCTGAAGCTGAAGGGCATCGTCAGATGTACCAATATCATACTCCGTGCTATACATCGGCATTTTCAAGGCATTCTGAATCTCTTTCATTGCATTCTTGAAATCAGTCTCACCCATATCTGTAAGGTCGTGCGACTGACATCCGTAGGCATCAATAGGAGCACCTGCATCGCGGAGGGTCCTAACAAGATCAATGAACTGAGACCTCTGCCACTGGAAGGTGTTATAGTCATTATAAATAAGGATAGCATCAGGCCAACGCTCATGAGCCATCTCGAATGCCTTGATGATCCAGTCATAGCCGGTCTTTCCGTCACCACCGAGAGCAGCCTTGTAAGGTGCTGGCTGATGACCTGCTATTGCCTCGTTCACCACATCAATCATAGGAAGCTCAGGATAGTGTTTCTTTACAGCATCAAAATATTCCTCTATTGCCTTATACTGCTCTTCGGTAGAGAGATTATTGATCCATCCAGGGTATTGAGCACCCCAGATAAGACAATGGTACTTGAAAGGGAAATTGTGGTTCTTTGCGTAGTTGTAGGCATTGTCAGCACCACTAAAATTGAAACTGCCACGACGAGAACCTTCTATGGCATCCCATTTAGATTCGTTCTCAGGAGTAATCTGGTTCCAGAGAGTGTAGAACTTCTCCTTACCATAATCCACTTGGTATGTCGTAGTGATGTTGCCAAGGAACTTATCCTTATTAGAGGATAGTTGGGCAGACGCACTCATACAACCAAGCATAGCGAGAGTTGTCAGGATAGTATTTTTTTTATTCATTTAAGTTTTAGGTTAATTGTTTTACGAGTGCAAAGGTAATGTTTTCCTTTGAGAAATCAAAATGTTTTTATGTTAAAAGTCGTATTTGTTAATCAAAAGGGCAAAAAAATACCGCTCATACGTTCCAATAAGGATTACGTATGAGCGGTAATAGTATCAAAATTCAAGTTCATAGTTCATAGTGCATAATTCATAGTTAAGCGTGCGCCAACAAACTATGCACTATGAATTCTGAATTATGGACTAAATAAGTCCTGCCTTACCAATAACTACAAGGAGAACATAACCTATTGCCATGCCGATAACACCCATGATGAGACCTACGCGCATCATCTGCTTCTGCTCAATCATGCCAGTTGCATGAGCAAGGGCATTTGGAGGTGTAGAGATAGGCAATACCATAGCCAAAGATGCAGAGAGAGCAATACCTATGAGCAATGGTGAAACACCACCATATACTGCGAGGGTATCTCTTGATGCAGAACCTACAACTGTGAGGATTGGTACGAGGAGGGCTGCTGTTGCTGTGTTAGATATGAAGTTAGACAGAGCATAGCAGAGAATACCAGAACCAATCATCATAAGAAGTGCTGGCCATGTGTCGAATGGAATTGTATTGATGAGGTGATCTGCGAGTTTGGTCTCCTGAAGAGCAAGACCGATAGCAAAGCCACCGGCAACCATCCAGAGTACAGACCAGTTTATTTCCTCAAGATCCTTACGGGTGATGATGCCACAAGCACAGAATACACCTACTGGCAACATAGCAACTACGTTAGAGTTTACGCCTGTCTGCTTATCGAATACCCAGAGAAGGATAGTTGCGATGAATGTAACGTAAACCACGTATGACTGCCAGTTTGTCTCCTTCTCGCCCTCAATCTTCAGCTCTACATTCTTCTGAGAGAATGGGAACATGGTCTTAAGAAGGAACCATCCGATAAGAAGAAGCACGATTGCGAGAGGGAACATGAACATCATCCACTGACCGAAACCGATATCCATACCAAGTGTCTCCTTAAGAGCCTTGAGCGCAATAGCATTAGGAGGTGTACCGATAGGAGTACCAATACCACCGATGTTAGCACCAATAGGAATAGCAAGAGCAAGACCTACACGTCCCTTGCCCTCTGGTGGGAGCTGCTTCAGCACAGGTGCAAGGAATGTGAGCATCATTGCTGCAGTAGCAGTGTTAGAGAGGAACATAGAGAAGATACCTGTTACGAGCAGGAAGCCGAGAAGCACGTTCTCTGACTTTGTTCCGAATGGTGTAAGCATCATCCTTGCCATCTTAACGTCAAGACCTACCTTTGTAGCTGCAATAGCGAGGATAAATCCACCGATGAACAGCATGATGATAGGGTCAGCGAAGCATGACATCAACTTCTTGTAAGGAATGAGTGCTCCAAGCTGTGCCTCGTCAACGCCATCTACAAAACAGAACAGACTCGAATCTGAACATGTGTAGAGCAAAATAACGATGACAAGTGTTGATGTAGCCCATGAAGGAATAGCCTCTGTGAGCCACATGAGGGACGCAAAAATGAAAATTGCAATTGTACGCTGTTCTGTCAGCGTGAGATCAGGAATACCAAGGGCATCTGAAGGCATGCACCATACGATAAGACTGATAAGAGTTACCGCAATAATCTTTAGGGCCTTTGATGTTGTCTTGTTTACGGCCGCTTTTCTTTGTTTCTTGTCATCCTGATGCTTGGCAAGAAGATTGTAGCCGTGGAAACTTTTAAACATGAGTTTTAATTTACTACTTAGTTGTCTAGGATATAACACACAAAACGGATGCAAAAGTAATAATAATTTCTGAAATGACAAAAAAAACAATAATAAAGTTATTAATTATTCTAAAAAGGTGCTCCCTTTTCCCGAGAAAGAGAAAAAAAAAGTGATAAAATGTGCATTACTTGCTATTTTTTTTCGTTATTTAAGTGAAATTGATTAATTTTGCACAACCTTTTAATTGAGGCTTAAGTACGAATGTCTATGGGTGGTGGGGTAGAGTCATGAACTCCACGCTAATTGCTAAACTGTAAACACTTTCTGCTTTCGTCCTCATATCGATTATGAGTATGAATAAAAAAATAATAATCCCACTTATTGCCTTGCTCGTTTTGTTGACGGGCGGAGTCGTTTATCTTTTCCTTTCGCTCAACGCGGAAAAGGAGAATAGTCGTCAGATGCAGGAACTTGCAGAGCTTGACAAGAAAGAGATGGAGAATGAGTATCGTGAGTTCTCCAATCAGTATAGTGAGATGATGACTAAGATCAACAATGATTCTATCATTGCACAGCTCACTCAGGAACAGTTGCGCACACAGCAGTTGCTCAAGGAGCTTCAGCAGACAAAATCTCACGATGCTGCGGAGATAGCACGTCTGAAGAAGGAACTAGCACAGGTGCGTGCCGTACTTCGTGAGTATGTCATCCAGATCGACTCGCTCAACCGTCTCAACGAGCACCTTACGGCTGAGAATGCCCGTGTAAACTCTGCCCTTGCTGAATCAAACCGCCAGAATGAGGCACTTACTTCCGAAAAGGCTTCTCTTTCAGAGAAAGTTGCCATTGCCGCTCAGTTGGATGCTACTGGCATCAACTTCATGCCTCTCAACAAGAAGGGCAAGGAAGAGAAGAAGGTTAGCAAGGCAAAGCAGTTGAAAGTAGATTTCACTATTTCGCGTAACGTAACGGCACAGAGCGGTATGAAGACCCTCTATGTTCGTATAATCACCCCAACAGGCTCCGTGCTCTCAGCAGGTACTATTCCATACGAGAACAAGAATATTCAGTATTCTATCAAGAAGCAGATAGAGTATAATGGAGAGACTACTCCTGTCACAATGTTCTGGAACATTCAGGAGGTTCACTCTGCCGGAACTTATCAGGTGGCAATCTTCTGTGATGGCCAGATGATTGGCTCAAAGAGCTTTGCTGTGAAGTAAATCTTACAGAAAAGCTGGAAAACAGGACTATCTAGACGATCTAGAGATACTGGCAATTCTAGTCGTTTCTATCCCCTATAAAAATGATGCAAATGAAAAGATTTTTAGCTTTTTGTGCTTCCGCGCTATGTCTGGTGCTGCCTTTGGAAGCGCAGACGCTCTCGCTTGACTCTTGTCGGGCTATGGCTCTGCGTAACAACAAGCAGTTGAGCATTGCGCGTGCCAAGCAACAAGCAGCGATGAACGTGCGAAAGTCTGCACGTACTAAATACCTGCCCCATATTGATGTGGCAGGCGGATGGATGCTGTCAAGTCGTGAGATTTCACTTCTCAACGATGAGCAGAAGAACAAACTCTCTAATCTTGGAACAGCGGCCGTAGGGTCGGTTGATGTCTCGCAGGTTTCAAATATCATTACCTCTATGGTGCAGAAGGGAATTCTCTCTCCTGCGGAGGCACAACAGTACGGTCAAATGGTATCGGGTGCAACCCAGCAGTTTGCTGCATTGGGCAATTCCCTTGGCGAGAAAATCCAGGATGCGTTCCGTACAGATACTCGTAGCATCATCGTGGGTAGCGTGGTCGTGAACCAGCCTGTCTTCATGGGTGGTGCAATTACTGCTGCTAACCGTATGGCTGACATCAGCGAGAAGATGGCGAGTGTGACCATTGATGCTTCTGAGCAGAATGTGCTGTATGACATAGATCAGGCTTATTGGCTCGTTGTTTCCTTGAAGCAGAAACAACGTCTGGCAGACAGCTATCTGAACCTCGTTAAGAAACTTGACGAGGATGTCAATAAGATGATTAAGGAAGGCGTGGCTACTCGTGCCGACGGTCTGAAGGTTGACGTGAAGGTTAATGAGGCAGAAATGACTAAGACTCAGGTGGATAATGGCTTGAGTCTTGCCCGTATGCTTCTCTGCCAGTTGTGCGGTATCCAGATTAACGACAAGGTGACGCTCGTTGACGAGACGAGGGACGATATAGCCGTTGCACCTGCAGGCAGATACAATAAGCAGATGGCAATGGAGAGTCGTCCAGAGCTGAAAATCCTCAATAATGCCGTTGAACTTAGCGAGCAGACCACCACAATCGCACGTGCAACGATGCTTCCACAGGTTGCTCTCACAGGAGGTTTCCACGTAAGTAACCCAAATCTCTATAATGGTTTTGAGAAGAAATTTGGTGGTATATGGACTGTCGGGATTATGGTTCGCGTGCCAGTTCTCGACTGGGGAGGCGCAACCTATAAGGTTCGTGCAAGCAAGATTGCCACGAACATAGCACGTCTTACCCTTGACGAAGCACGCGAGAAGATAGACCTTCAGGTAAACCAGTGTGACTATCGTCTGAAAGAGGCTAACAAGAAGCTCGTCACCGCTCAGAAGAACATACAGCGAGCAGAAGAGAATCTGCGATGCGCCAACGTCGGTTTCAAGGAGGGCGTGATGGACGCAACTGAGGTTATGGCTGCCCAGACGGCATGGCTTCAGGCTAAGACACAGAAAATTGATGCCCAGATTGATGTATGTCTCGGTGAGGCTGCAATGAAGAAGGCGATAGGTGTGAGGTGAGCAAAGTGTAAGGAGAAAAAGTAATTCGTAATTTGTAATTCGTAATTATATAAAATGAGTACAAAATCACAACATAAGAGTGTGCTGTTCGGAGTGATAGCTTTTGCTGCTGTCATTATCATTGTTGGCATAATCGGTCTTTTCACGATTGATAACGAACAGGATTTCATCCAAGGTCAGGTTGATGTGGCTGAGTATCGCGTATCAAGTAAGGTTCCTGGTCGTATCCTTGAGATTCGTGTCAAGGAAGGCGACTATGTAAAGGTCGGCGATACCCTCGCAATTCTTGATGCGCCAGAGGTTGAGGCGAAGAAGGTTCAGGCACAGAGTGCGGAGAATGCTGCAAGTGCTATGAGCGATATGGCAAAGGCTGGTGCGCGTCAGGAGCAGATTCAGGGAGCTTTCGAGCTCTGGCAACAGGCAAAGGCAGGTCTTGAGATTGCTCAGAAATCATATCAGCGTGTTCAGCGTCTATTCGACGAGGGCGTGCTTAGCGAGCAGAAGCGTGATGAGGCTTATGCTCAGTATAAGGCATACGAGGCTCAGGAGAAGGCAGCAAAGAGCCAGTATGATATGGCTCAAAATGGAGCCCGCTCTGAGGAAAAACGTGCGGCTGCTGCACAGGTAAACCGTGCTAAGGGCGCTATTCAGGAGGTGAACTCATACATCCACGAGACCGTTCAGGTTGCTCAGATGGAGGGTGAGGTTAGCAATATCTATCCAAAGGTTGGTGAGCTTGTCGGTACTGGTAGCCCTATCATGACAATCAGCATTATGTCTGATATGTGGGGTACATTCAATGTACGTGAGGATCAGCTCAACGGACTGAAGGTTGGTGATAAGTTCATGGCTTTCGTACCTGCCTTTAATAGGGAGATGCAGCTTTCCGTTTCAAGCATCAAGGATCAGGGTAGCTATGCCACATGGAAGGCTACCAAGAGCAATGGTCAGTACGATCTCAGAACTTTCGAGGTAAAGGCTCGTCCTGCAACCAAATTCGATGGTTTGAGACCAGGAATGTCGTTGGTGATTAAAAAGTAAGACCATGTACAATTTACCATTTACAATGTACTATTTGGAGTGGCATGTGAAAATGTCTAAATGAAAATTGTACATTGTAAATGGTAAATGGTAAATAAAAAGATGTTGTTCTGCAATTTATATAACGTAATAACCCGAGAGATACACATCATCTTCAAATATCCTATATATTTGATGTGCATGGTTGTCGTGCCGTGTCTCTGTGCTCTGTTCTTCACCACCCTGATGGAGAGCGGACAGCCTATGGATATGCCTATCGGAGTTGTGGATAATGACAATACCACCACAACCCGAAAGCTGACGCGTATGCTCGACTCGTTCCAGTCGTCTAAGGTGGTGGCTCATTATCCGTCCGTGGATGATGCCCGACATGCCATACAGACAGGCGAGATCTACGGCTTCATGTATTTCCCTAAGCATACAACCGACAACCTGCTTGCATCTCGTCAGCCAAAGATTTCGTTCTATTACAGTAGGACATCCCTTCTGGCGGGAACACTCATCTTCAAGGATATGAAGACAATGACGTTGCTTGCTTCTGCTGCTGTCGGCAAGGCTACGCTTCAGGCAAAGGGATATAGCTCAGAACTTATCATGCCGGCTATTCAACCTATTGTCGTTGATCCTCATACGATAGGAAACCCATGGGTGAATTATAACATATACCTCTCTACGATGCTCATTCCTGGATGTTTTCTCCTGTTCATCTTCCTGATGACACCGTTCATCTTTGGTACAGAGGTGAAGTTCAGAAAGTCACGTCAGTTGATGGAGGTGGCGGGCGATAACAGTTTCATAGCGGTTATGGGCAAGCTGATTCCTCACACCTTGATCTATTTCGTGGTGATGACGGGATTGATGTGGTATTTGTTCGACTATCTTCATTTCCCGGCTCCAGGTGGAATCTGGAGGATGATGCTTCTCGGCTACCTCTCTGTAATAGGTGCTCAGGGCTTCAGTCTCACTATCTTCGGACTTGTCCCTACTCTCCGTATGAGTATGAGCCTATGCTCGCTTATGGGTGTGCTGAGCTATTCGATGGTAGGAAGTGCGTTTCCTGTCTTTGCCATGGATCCACCGCTTCAGGCATTGTCCTGGCTCTTCCCATTGCGTCATTATTACATGATATATCAGTTGTGTGTATTCAATCCATACCCGCTTACTGATGCCTTGGCGCACATCCTCTGTCTCGTAGGATTCGCCCTCATGCCGTATTTGCTTATAAAGCGTATCGGTAATGTGATGAGGTATTATGATTATATTAAATAATGACGAATTACAAAGTACGAATTACCTAGATACTTTTTTTCGCTCATGGCATTAAGCGATAAAAACTAAACAGGTAATTTGTAATTAGTAATTCGTAATTGAAAAAGATGTCACTTAAAGACCACATAAAGAACATAGCCAATATATGGTGGCAGGAAACGGTTGCCATATTCAAGGACTCCGGTGCAATGCTCTTCTGCCTTGTGCTTCCTTTGGCATACCCTGTACTCTACTCATGGATCTATAACAATGAGGTGGTGCACGATGTGCCAGTCGTGGTAGTTGATGACTCCCACTCTGCACTCAGTCGTGAGTTCATCCAGAAGGTTGATGCCTCGCCTGATGTAAGCGTAGCTTACTATGCAGGTAGTATTCGTGAGGCTCAGGATCATATAGGACATGGGGAGGCCTATGGCGTATTCTATTTCCCGGCTAATTTCGCCACGGCAGTAGGTCGCCATGAACAGGCTCATGTCAGCGTATATTGTGATATGAGTTATATGTTGACCTATAAGGCAATCTATATGACGGCTCAGAATGTCAGTATGTACATGGGTACGGAGATAAAGGTTGCAAAGAGTGGAACATATACCGACCGTGAGGCGCAGATTATGTCGCAACCTCTTGATTTTGAGGATGTCCCGATTTTTAACACTACAGGCGGTTATGGCAACTTCGTGCTGCCTGGTGTGCTTGTGCTCATCATTCAGCAAGCACTTCTACTTGGCATCGGACTCCTTTCTGGAACTGAGCGTGAGAAGCATTTCCCTATGGTCAGGCATGTCATTGATGCCTTCTTCGGCAAGGGCATAGCCTTCTTCTTTGTCTTTGCTGTAATGCTTGCATATTGTACCCTTGTAGTGCCCCGTATGTTCGGTTTCGTGATGATGGTGCACTTCCTCGACTGGCTTATCTTCATGACACCATACCTCATAGCGTGCATAGGCTTTGCCCTTGTCGGCAGCGAACTGATACCATTCCGTGAGGCGGTGATGCTTACTGCCGTATGTACCTCCGTGCCATTCCTTTTCCTCTCTGGTATCTCATGGCCTCAGAGCGGAATACCAGGTTTCTGGCAGGGCATTAGTTGCTGTCTGCCTTCAACCTTTGCCATAAGAGGTTTCGTAAGGATGAGCAGTATGGGTGCCCGTATCGGTGATGTCCTTCCAGAGTTCAGGGCATTGGCTATCCTTGCCATCGTCTATAGCCTTGCTGCTCTCGGCGTTATGTACCGTCGCTACCTCATACACCAGACCTTCGAGAATCTCTCGGAGAAGAGAAAACAAAAGAACGAAGAGCCGAAATGAACATAAAGGCTTGCGCCTTTGGAAAGATCTCGGAAAAAGTTTGGAAAGTAAATTATCAGTAAATTCGGTCTTCTTAAGGTCGGAATTGCCTGGAAGGCAATACTATTAGTAACCCCGTACATATGAGTGAAACGAGGATGTGCGGGGATTAAATCCCATAACTCTAATACTGCCTGGAGGGCAGTACATCGCGAAAGTCATGTATAAAAGCCAATCAGGTACAGCCTTCCAGGCTGGTAGGAGGAGTGGTTGTTTCCTGTCCGAGGGCATCCTCTCCTTCGTCGAGTATGCACCTCGGTTACTCATAGTGTTGCCTTCCAGGCAATTCTAAATTTGTGTAAATTGCCTACCACTCATCCCTAAAAATTAAACTTTCTGCTCATTTCCTCGTCTAATCCCATGAAGCTAATAAAGACCTAAATTTCTGTAAACTAAATAATAACTTAATTATGAAAAAACTACTATTGCTATTTCTGCTTGCAGCCACAATGACTGTAAACGCAGAGGAAAACCCAGTACTGACCATTGAAGGTGGTCAGGTGCAAGGCGTTATTGCCGACGATCATCCAGATGTGTATGTTTATCGTGGAATACCATACGCTGCACCTCCTATCAAGGAAAATCGCTGGAAAGCCCCACAGCCAGTTGTGCCTTGGAAGGGTGTGAAGATTTGTGATACTTTCGGACATCCAAGCTATCAGGCTATACAGTACCCTGGAGGCTATTATACAGAATGGGGTTATGGCAAAGAGGCTCCTTACAGCGAGGACTGTCTGTATCTGAACGTATGGACTAAGGCACCTGGGCAGACATCTAAGAAACTTCCAGTTGCTCTCTGGATTCATGGTGGCGGCTATCGTGAGGGCTGGGGCTCTGAGCCTGAGTTCGACGGACAGGAATGGGGCGCAAAGGATGTGGTGCTTGTCAGCATCAACTATCGTCTTGGTATCTTCGGATTCCTCAACCACCCTGCACTTGTAGAGGAAAGCGATCGTAAGGTTTCTGGCAACTATGGCATCCTTGACCAGATAGAGGCTTTGAAATGGATAAAGAAGAATATCGAGAAATTTGGTGGCGACCCTAACAACGTGACTATCTTCGGACAGAGTGCCGGAGGTGGTAGCGTCCGCACCCTCTGCGAGTCCCCTCTGGCTCGTGGCCTGTTCCATAAGGCGGTCATCATGAGTGCCCAGGGACTCAGCATCCCTAATCCTAATGGTGGCGGAATGATCGGCGGTCGTTATACTGGCGGTACTCCTGCTGAGTCTGCTGCTACTGCAAAGAAGATGTTCGATTGGGCTGGTCTTACCGACCTCCAGAAGATGCGTCAGGCATCTACCGAGAGTGTCTTTGCTATTCCCAGCCTCTATGGAGAGGCTACTGGCAAACGCCATTTCATGATGTTCATGCCACTTCTCGACGGCTATGTAAGTGAGAAGAGTTTCGATGATGCTACCCGTGGTGGTACTCTTGCCGATGTGCCATATATGATAGGCTTCACTCTCAACGATATGGGTAATATGGCTCCTAATATTGCCGAGTTCTGTAAGGTTCGTGCACAGAAAGGTGGCAAGGCATGGGCTTACGAGTTTGCACGTCCATTGCCTGATGATGGCTCTCATCCAGAGGTTACCGCTCGTCTCAAGGGCGCTTTCCACTCAAGCGACCTCTGGTTTGTGTTCAAGAGTCTGAAGCATTGCTGGCGTCCTTGGACTAAGGGCGACTGGGATCTCTCTGAGAAGATGCTCACGGCATGGACTAACTTCGTTAAGTATAGTGATCCTAACGGCCCTAATGGTGGTGCCTGGACTCCTTGTACGGAGAAGAATCCAAAGTTCATGGTCTTCAAGCTTAACGACAAGGATGCAGAGGCCTCTTTCTTTGGTGAGCCTGAGATTGCTCCACAGCCACAGGGCTTCCCTGGTTTCCCTGGACCAAGAAAGTAAGTTGTCCGTAAAATAAACGCAAAGACGCGGAGATTTTTCGAACACGGAATGCACGGAATAAACGAAAAATTAATGCGGTATTAATGTGACATTGATGGTCATTATATGTTTTCACTTCGTGATGACATTAATTTCCACGAATAACACATTAATATCGCATTAATTTTTTGAAATCAACAACGAATTAAACCAATTAAAACGAATAGAATTCGTTGTTTGAAGAAAAAAATATTAATGTCTGAATTAACGTCTGAATTCATGTCCTAATTAATGTTTCGCCGTAAGGCATTTTTTTCAAAACACGTTAATTCGGACGTTAATTAGGACATTAATTGAAACATTAATTTTCCCCTTCGAATTGCCGTTAATATATTTTTTTCAAAAGTTTTTGGCATAGGGGGTTTCACCCATACCATTTTCACTATATAACGTCCTGAAAATCAGGAAGAAAGATGAGGTGAAACCCCCTATAAAAAAAGTGGTACTTTTTGTAGGGGTTTCACCCTGTGTAAATCGCTGATAATCAACGTGTAAAAGCTGTTTTTAGGCATGGGTGAAACCCCCTACCTCAAAAACTTTTGATTTTTTACATTCACACCTTTTTATTGCCTGTACTCTAAGTCCGTTTCACCTTCGCTACAAGTCCGTTCCAAATCCGTTTCATAGGATGGGAGAAAAATGGGAGTTGCACCGACTTTGGTAGGGAGTTGCTTGGGAGTTGCTATTTTCAACGCAAAGACACGGAGATGCGTTAATTTTCTTGAACACGGAAGACACGGAGGCTTTCGAAAAAAATAAAAAGGAAAATGGCTTGCGCCTGAAGAAAATGGTTAAAATTGCCTTCGGCATAAAATGGCTTGCGCCTTGAGAAAATTTTCCTAATCGCTTGCGATATTTTCCCAAATTGGTGTGGCTCATTTTATGCCGAAGGCAATTTTATGCCATTAGGCAATTTTCTTCAGCCACCAGGCATTTTCCTTTAATTTATAAACACGCAGAGGTGAATTTCCTGATAAATCCGTTTCCCTTTAATTTGCTTTTAGGGCATTAGCTTTCCACGGAGAAACCGAGGGCTTCTACAGCAGAACGAATTTCGTTTATATCAGCATTGCCGTTGATCTGTGCCTTGCCAGATGTAAGGTCAACGCTTGCGGATGTAACACCGTCGCAAGAGAGGATAGCCTTTTCGGCATTAGCGCGACAATGATTGCAGTTCATACCTTTGATTGTAATTTCCATATCGTATTTGTTTATTTGTGAATCACATGTTTCCGTGTCGTGACAATGACAATGGTGGTGATGATGGCCACCGTGATAGTGATGCCAAGCCGCATTGATGAGCAGAAGCAATAGTACGCCTGTGCAGATCCAGTAGAAGAGCGGTGTCTCTTCGTGACAGCACTCAGCCGATGGGGCAATGGTAGGAATGAACCATTCACGAGGCAAGAGGTGGTCAATGGCGAGACCGAATCCTACGGCACCAGTGATGATGCTTGCAAGATACGTTATGAGAGTCTTTCTGCCCATCACCTTATTAATGACGAGTATGCTTGCCATGTTGCACGCAGGACCAGCCATGAGCAGTACCAGGGCAGCACCCGGTGTTAAGCCCTTGAGCATCAGAGCCACGGCGATAGGTATGCTTCCCGTAGCGCATAGGTACATAGGGATGGCGAAGCAGAGCACGAGCAGCATACTTGCCAGAGAGTTATCCTTGAATATCTCGAAGAATGAGTCAGGTACGAGTACCGTGATAAGACCTGCGACTATCAAACCCACCATCAGCCATTTGCCAATGTCCTCCATCATTTCAAGGAAAGCGTAGGAGAGAGCTTCCTTTATCTTCCCAATAAAAGAATGTTCGTGCTCGTGTGAATGTTCGTGGTTGTGCCCGCATTCGCATCCTGCCTCTACAGGTTTATTATGCTGACTTTCCTCTCCCTCCCTCGGGAGGGCTGGGGAGGGGTCTTTTACCATATTCACCATCTGCCCTCCGAACAATGCCGTAAGGAATGCGATGATTGGTCTGACGATGGCGAAGGGAAGTCCCATGAGAGAGTAGGTGGCTATTATAGAATCAACGCCTGTCTGTGGTGTTGCTATAAGGAAAGAAGCTACTGCCCCCTTGCTTGCACCCTCACGACGGAGAGACATTGCAGTTGGGATTACTCCGCAAGAGCAGAGGGGTAGGGGAACGCCGAAGAGGGCGGCATAGAGCACGCTACTGAACGTAGGCTTGGCAAGATAGCGACTATAGATCTGCCCTGGGATGAATGCGTGCATAAGTCCTGCAAGGAGGAATCCTAATAATAGGAAAGGAGACATTTCGTTGATGAGATGAAGAATTTGTTCCATAAAGCCCCACCCCCAACCCCTCTCATAAATGGAGGGGAGTAGTTACTCTTTCTAATTACAGGGGTTCGAGTAATTGATGATTAATTTTCTGATTGCAAAGGTATAAAAATGTCGGTGCAACGGTGTTGCAAATACCATATTTAAGACATAATGGCATATAAAATTGACCTCATTCTGTCAAAATGGCGTATAAAATACACTTGGTATGAAAGTTGGAGCTTAGAAAATGTAATTTGGTAATTCGTAATTAGTAATTTGTAATTAAACAAGATAAAAAGGGAGGTAAATATGAATTTCGAAAAATTTACAATCAAAGCACAGCAAACGGTACAAGAAGCCGTTAACGGTGCGCAACGTAGTGGTCAACAGACCATTGAACCAGTTCACATTCTCCGTGCTATCATGCAGAAGGCACAGGATGTAGCTGGTTTCCTGATGCAGAAGCAGGGCGTTAATCCACAGCATATTTCACAGGTGGTGGAGAGTGAGATAAACCATATGCCAAAGGTATCTGGTGGTAATGGGCAGCCTTATCTGTCAAACGATAGCAATCAGGTGTTTACCCGTGCGGAGGCTCTTGCTCAGGAGATGGGCGATGAGTTCGTTAGCGTGGAGACTCTGTTCCTTGCCCTCGTAGAGGTGAATAGTACGGCGAGCCGAATACTGAAGGATGCAGGGCTGACCCGACAAAACGTCGTCTCTGCTATCAAGGAATTGCGTCAGGGCAAGAACGTGCAGTCACAGTCGGCTGACGATAACTACCGTTCTCTGGAGAAATACGCCAAGAACCTTGTGGCTGATGCCCGTGCCGGAAAACTCGACCCTGTGATTGGTCGTGATGATGAGATTCGTCGTGTGCTTCAGATCTTGTCACGCCGAACCAAGAACAACCCAATATTGATTGGTGAGCCAGGTACAGGTAAGACCGCTATCGTGGAGGGTTTGGCACAACGTATTGTGCGTGGTGACGTGCCTGAGAATCTGAAGGATAAGATGCTCTATTCTCTGGATATGGGTGCTCTCGTAGCCGGAGCTAAGTATAAGGGCGAGTTTGAGGAGCGTCTGAAGAGCGTTATCTCAGAAGTGACAGGCGCAGACGGTCGTATCATTCTCTTCATTGACGAGATCCACACCCTCGTGGGTGCTGGTGGCGGTGAGGGTGCTATGGATGCCGCTAACATCCTAAAACCTGCCCTTGCCCGTGGTGAATTGCGTGCCATTGGTGCAACGACCCTTAACGAGTATCAGAAATATTTCGAGAAGGATAAGGCTCTGGAACGCCGATTCCAAACCGTTATGGTTGATGAGCCTGATGAGATGAGTGCAATATCAATCCTCCGTGGATTGAAGGAACGCTATGAGAATCATCATCGTGTACGTATTCAGGATGATGCCTGCATAGCGGCCGTGAAACTCTCAGAGCGTTATATCTCCGACCGATTCCTGCCTGATAAGGCTATCGACCTTATGGATGAGGCTGCTGCCAAGCTTCGTATGGAGCGCGACTCTCTTCCAGAGGAATTGGACGAGAAGACTCGTCGATTGGCCCAACTCGAAATCGAACGTGAGGCTATCAAGCGTGAGAATGACGAGGATAAACTCGCACAGCTCAACAAGGAAATTGCCGACCTTCAGGAGGAGGTGAGCCAGTATAAATCCAAGTGGCAGAGCGAGAAAGAACTCGTTAATAAGATTCAGCAGAACAAACAGCAGATTGAGCAGTTGAAGTTCGAGGCTGAGCGTGCCGAGCGTGAAGGTAACTACGGTAAGGTGGCTGAGATTCGCTATGGCAAGCTGAAGGCTCTTGAGGATGAAATCCAAAGCATACAGTCACAGCTCCATTCTGCTCAGGGTGCTGAGGCTATGGTAAAGGAGGAGGTTACTGAGGATGATATTGCAGAGGTTGTAAGCCGTTGGACGGGTATTCCTGTCTCTCGTATGCTCCAGAGCGAGCGTGAGAAATTGCTTCATCTGGAGGAGGAACTGCACCATCGTGTTATCGGTCAGGACGAGGCAATAACAGCCGTCAGTGATGCTGTTCGCCGTTCTCGTGCAGGACTTCAAGACCCAAAGCGACCAATAGCATCGTTTATCTTCCTCGGAACAACGGGTGTGGGTAAGACAGAGCTTGCAAAGGCTCTTGCCGACTATCTCTTCAACGATGAGACCATGATGACTCGTATTGACATGAGTGAATATCAGGAGAAGTTCAGTGTGACAAGATTGATAGGTGCGCCTCCAGGATATGTAGGCTATGATGAGGGTGGTCAGCTCACCGAGGCAGTTCGCAGAAAACCATACTCCGTAGTGCTCTTCGATGAGATAGAGAAAGCACATCCAGATGTATTCAACATCCTGCTTCAGGTGCTTGACGATGGTCGATTGACCGACTCTAAAGGTCGTACCGTCAATTTCCGCAACACCATCATCATCATGACGAGCAACCTTGGCAGTCACCTCATTCAGGAAGAGATTAGCAAGAACGGTGGTGCTCTCAATGCCAGTCAGTCAGAGGCTCTCTATGGTCGTATCTCTGCTTTGCTGAAGCAGACCATCCGTCCTGAGTTCCTCAACCGAATAGACGAGACCATCATGTTCACGCCTCTCAGCAAGAATGAGATAGCAGGAGTTGTTCGCTTGCAGATGAATGCCGTTAGCAAGATGCTTGAGCAGCAAGGCTTTAGGCTTTCTGTAACCGACAAGGCTATTGAAGCACTCGCACAGGCAGGATTCGACCCAGAGTTTGGTGCTCGTCCTGTGAAGAGAGCCATCCAGCGTGACGTGCTCAACGCGCTCAGCAAGTCTCTGCTCTCTGGTGAGGTTACTCGCGAGCACGAGATTGTGATTGATGCCAATGACGGCGGCATCACGTTCAGATCAGGGAAATAGTTTGTTTATATTAGGTTAGTTTTACAAAATGCCGAGCCACCGTAGGAGTGATTCCTGCGGTGGCTTTTTTCTTTAGATAACAACAGAGCATATCCAGATGGGGGTACTATGTCTGAAACGAGATACTCTAACACTAAAATCCTTATTGTTACCCGTTACCCGTTACCGCGGGGAGAAATGTTGTGCCTTCGCTATGGCTTCGTTATGCCTTCGCTCTGAGTCCGCTCCTAGGACTATAGGATCAACGGACCTAGAACGGACTTACAACGGACCTGGAACGGACCTACAATGGAACTGCATCGGAGGGAGTTGAAAGTTCTCGCAGAATCCCATTGAAACCGGTATTAATTTGGGGAGATGGTTTGGGAATGTTTTTCACGTTTTACATAGCTTTTCAAGCATGATGAACAAGGTGGATCTGCCAGGAATTAATGCTTATTGTTATGCTATTAAGACTATCAGTTACCTGTACTATTATGCATAACAGTCTAATTATCTTTATCTTAGATAGTTATAAGTCTCGCTCGGTAAGCGAGTAAAATCACGATCAGTAACGGGTAACGGGTAACAATAAGGATTTTAGTGCATGGCCAAATTTTACAGAATTATTCTAAGGAGTTTATATACCTTATTATATATAGAAATAATAAATATTGGCAGCAGCTTACACTATTTTTCTTATTGTTACCCGTTATTCGTTACCGGCACGTTTTCTGGGATCACGTTGGCACAACAGATTCTATTTCACGTTAATATTCTTCCTTCTTGTCATCGTTGATGGTCTTGTATTTCCAATACTCTTTTACGATATCCATTCCCATCCTGCCATAGCTTTCGCTCATTATAACGGCAAATCGTCCGTCTTTCATTTGGTCAACCCATACTGTGAAGAGAGGATGGCTACTATCAGTTCCTGGCTCGACAGAACGATTAGGAAATGTTCTGTCATTCTCCAATGTTGGAATCATGCCGGAATTGTAGCTGAAATCGCTGAAAGTATATGATTCGTCATGATGACTGTCGAGATAGGTGTGTGTAAGTGCTTTGAATTCCTTTATAAACTGCATTGCCATGTCCTTGGGGATGAAATGAACATCACCGTGAGCTGCACAGAGATTTGGGATTTCCATGCCTTCGTGGACAGTATATAGTTCAGGATGTTCTTGCAAATAGTTCTTTGAGTATCGATAATCAAATGTCTTGCTCACTATACCCATCTTCTTAAATGCAGACTCAACGGATTTCTTGTAAGCCTGAATGTTGAAAGGCTTTGTTCCGGTAATGGTGGAATCTGTAGTTTGCGTAAAATTAAACATGACAAGACATAGTGGAACTTGCGGATTGTCAGATTTGTCAAGGTTCATCTTTGTAACTTGAATAAAATCGGCTCCGGACACATTTGGCATGTCAGGCGATAAAGTTGTGTATGTTCTATTTTCTATTAGAGGATTCCAAGACATGGAAATCATCAGACTGTCACAATCGTTCTTCTCCCACCAGTATGACTCGTAGGCACTTTTACGAAGTTGTTGTAGCCCTTGCAATAATGTTTCGTAAGCTTTTTGGAATTGTTCCGCAAACGCTCCCATTGTTGCATTCGTTGTGGAATCATTTGTCGTTACATCGGGAGATTTCCAGAGGGGGATCATAAACGCCAAGCCTTTTCTGTTATGGTAGAAACTGGTTTCACTTCTAGTGAAGTGGATACCATATTTCTCTAAAGGTTTGACTATTGTTTCTTCCACTCTGTCAGAGAGAGTCTGTGCAGAAGCATTAATGCTTAGGAGCGCGAATAACGCAATAATTAACTGTTTCATAATTCTTGGTTTTTAATTGCTTTATATGCCCTTGCTGAGAGTTCCATGCCTTTCGCGCGAATTTTAGACTGAAACTCTATAGGGTCGTTGAAAATATTATTGTCAAAATTTTGCATGTTTGCGGCAATCATAGCCTTCACATATTCCTCTGCTGTCATTCCTGATATTGTTAGGGTATCAGTTTCTTTCAAAGGATTTTCTGGTTGTACCATTGGTCGTGACTTTCTTGCAACCGCCTTTCTCGCCTTTGGCTTAGATGGCGTGGCGGGTAGTTCGCAAGTGGTCTTTTCTTCTGTGATGGTGACTTTTTCCTGAACAACAGGAATCGTCTTTGTTTCTACCTTGTTGTTGTCAGCCACGATGGTATCGGCTGATTTTCGTGGGTAAAGCGTGAAGACTAAGATTAAACATGCAGCTATGCCAGCTATTGAAAGCCAAGGCCATATAGCACGTTTCTTTGCGTTTTCTGCCACAAATATAGCGTCCACTTCTTCCTGAGTGAAGTCGTAGGCATCAGTATCAAAACTGCTGAACAGATCCTTGTAGGCTTCCCATTCTTCGGGAATATGCTTGCTGTGAGTGAAGTAGTCTTTCAATACCTCCTCTTCCGCTTCTGTTGTCTGCCCTTCCGTGAAGCGCAGTAGCAGTTCCTTTATGTTATCTTCGTTGTATTTCAGCATGTTGACTTTTGCATTTTATTGATTAATGCGGCTCTTGCCTTGCAAATCATAGCTCTTACCGATGATTCTGACGTGCCAAGCATTTTGGCAATCTCTGCGTATGACAGGTT